>MDSV01054961.1_pt1 | contig 19245 bp, 9 predicted proteins | sample 810851 | NCBI WGS metagenome assembly MDSV01 (sample SAMN05326640, study PRJNA326480) | marine metagenome | isolation source: seawater | place: Atlantic Ocean: North East | collected 2012 | reverse complement strand
GCGGCGCCCGCGCCGCCGCCGCTAGACACACCCGCGCCGGCCAGGGCGCCCGCTTTGCCAGCCGCTTTGGCCGAGCTCTTCACGCCCTTGCCCGCCACCTTGGCCGCGGCCGAGCCCGCCTTGATGGCCACGCCCGCGCCCGCGCCGAGGTGCTCGGCGGCTTTCCGCAGACCGGGCACGACGTGCACCGCGGGCATCGCGTCGCGCAGGCGCTCCATGGGCGGGAACGCCTTGGAGACGACGCCCAGGACCAGCCTGAGCGCGACGCGCGCGACCCACGTCGCGACGAGCAGCCCCACGATCCACACGAACCCGCCCGCGAACTGCATCATCTCCGTCGCGAAGAAGGAGAACGCGAGGCCGAGGCACATGCCGCGCGTCGTGACCGGCGCCACCGTCTCGAACGCCTCCACGACGATCGCGGTGACGCCGAGCGACGCGCCGAGCCGCTGCGTCGCCGTCGGCGCGACGCGCACGTCGGCGAGAGACGCTCTCGCGACGCACTCGTCCACGAACCTCTTGGCGTAGGTCCACGTGAACGGGATGCACACGAAGTTGAGCGCGCTCTCGCCCATGCCCGTGAAGATGCCGATCATGCGCACGACCACCACGACGCACGCGATGGCGACGCCCACGATCGCGGCGAAGTACGCCACCGCGGAGAGCACGTCTAGGACCATGGCGTAGAAGTCGATGTGAGACAGCGCCTTGCCCGCGAGCCCGTTTTTGGGAAGGCTCTCGGCGACGTAGCCGGTGGTGGCGTAGACCGCCTTGTTGAAGTTCTGCGCGGTCGCGGGCATCCTCGCCACCTCATACGTCGCGCCCAAACACGCGCCGGCGAAGATGGACGCGTTGCGGATGAACTGGTCCGAGAACCATTTCTTTCCGGACGCGACGTCGCGCGCGCGCGCCTTTCGCGCGCGCTTCGTCTCCGCCTTCTCGGCGGTCTTCTCGGCTTTCGACGGTTTCATCGAGGCGCTCTTCCTCGCGTCGTCGTCCTCGCCGAGCGGGTTGCCGTTCTCGTCCAAGCCCGCGAGCGCGTATCCCCGCGCGGCCAGCGCGTCGTCGATGTCCGCGTCGCGCTGCTTCGTGGACCAGTCGCTCTTCGCGGTGTAGTGGGTCTGGTCCACCGAGAGCGGTTTCTTGGGCTCGGACTCAGATTTCATCATCCGCTTGGCGAACGTCTCGGTGTCCACCTCGTCGCGGTCGTCGGGCAGCTCGTCCACGTCCACCGTGCCGGACATCGGCACGTCGCGAACGGCCATCGTGCGCGCGGGCGCGGTGTCGTCGCGAGTGCCGGGCGCTGGCGCGACGGTTCGTCCAGGGTTCGCGCGCGACAAAAAACGATACAAAAAAAGTATACAGGCTAGCCAGAAAGCCAGTGAATTAGTTACATATTCAGACTGTTTGCTCATACGAACAGTACTGGTATCTACGACGCAGTCGAACGCGTCTTTTTTTCAACGCATCGCACACTGAGTGACGCTCCGCTCCGTCAAAGCTCGTCCCAGAAGCGCTCGAAGTCCTCCGCGGCGGCGCGGTCGTGTCCCTTCGCGAAAATCGTCCCGCGGTCGAGCCCGAGGCTCCCCTCCAGCGACGCGCCGATCGAACGCTTGAATAGGCCGTGCATGCGCCACGCCTCCTCCCAGGTTTTCGGCGGGTGCCGCGCGGACTGCATCAGCAGCGCCGACCCGAACTCGGCCCACCACGCCAGCGACGCGACGAGGAACGCCGACCACGTGAAAAAGGCCACGAACGCGACGAACACGCACGTCGGATCGCCTCGTCTTAGCCGCTTCAGGAAAGCCCCGAGAGCGCTCCTGAGCCGGATGATGCCCACCAGGAACGGGTGCGCGTTGAGCCGGAGAAGGTGCACGGGCCAGAACGTCATCAGCCCGACGTAGTAAAAAAATAAGTGGCGCAGGTACTGCCGCCGCTGCGCGGCGGACATCCGTTCCCACCGGTAGTACCGCCCTAAAAGCCCGCCGTGCGCGAACTCGGGGCGCGCGCGCGCGTCGTCGTGAAACCCGTCATCGCGGGTTCCGAAGCCCGTGTCCGAGGCTCGCGCCAGGCGGCGGCACTGGCGGCACGCGCACTTGCCGCCGGGGAAGCACGCGGGCAGCGCGTGGCTGGCGAAGCGGATGCCGAGCTTCTCGGCGCCCGTGTCGTCGCCGCGGTAGATGCGCACGCGCCGGCGCGTGGACGCGGAGGTGGCCTCGAGCAGCGTGGTGAGGAACCTCTTGACGAGCCACCAGACGTTGACGACGTGTACCTCCGCGGCGAGCTCCGGGTAGTTGCTGTCCAGAGTCACGAGCGTGGTGGCGACGAGCGACGCCGGGAACGTCCCGGGCGTGACCCCGCGGCAATCCACCAGCGCCACCAGCCTGCCCCGCAGCTTTCGACTTTCCTTCGCCCCGCCCGTCTTCCCGGTGACGCCCAGCTTCAGCCACTGCTGCTCGACGTGCGACAAGATGGCCGCGACGACGGCGTCGTACCCGAGCTCGGACTGGATGCGGTGCACCTCGGAGAGGCGCAGCACCAGGTGCACGCCGCCGGTGTAGGCGTGCCGCGCGCCGTGCACAAACACCACGTCCTCAAAGGCGCGCAGACGCGCGCGCGGCAGGAACGCGTACGTCTCGCGCCACCGCGCGCTGCGGCGCATCGCCGTGGCCGCCTTGCGCGGGTCGTTGTTGTACTGCAGCAGAAACGCGCACTGCTGCGCCTCCGTGAAGCGGGACAGAAGCTCCGTCTCGGCATCGGCGTCGCCGCGGGGTTCTCTCGCGAGCGCCTCGCGCAACCGCTCGAGCGCGTCGCGCGGCGGGCACAGCAGCTCGGCGCCGAACTCGCGCCCCGTCAACACGCCGAACAGCGAGGAGGGCGTCCACACCAGCGCGGCGTGCGCGGCGGTGCGCGAGGCGTGCCCCACGTTTCGAGCCACCACCCCGGAGACGCGCGCTAACGGCCCGAACGCGCCGAGGGTCCCGGAGGCGTCTCGACGCCGCCCCTCGGCGGCGCCGGGCCGGCGCGCGCCGCCCGCCCGACGCGAATCCAACCGGTCGGACGGCGTTTTTTTTTCGCTCTCGCGAACGCGCGACCCTCTCGTCCCCGCGCCCTTTCCCTCGAATCCCCGAGACGCGGACGATCCGCGCTCGTTCGCGCGCGAGGTCCCACGGCGGACGAGTGGCTCCGCGGCGGGCGACGACGAAGCACTCGCCGCGTCGTCGTCGTCCGCCGAACGTGCGAGCGCGTCGTCGTCGTCGTCGTCCCCGTCGCCATCCTCCAGCTCGGCTTCGTCGTCGCGGCGCGCGGCGCGGTTCCCGTACGGGTATTTGGTCAGCGAACTTTCCGCGGCGCGCATGGCGCGCAGCGTGTCGCTGGGGAGCGTCCCCTCCAGCACCTCCCACGCCTCGTTGATGGCGAGCCGGTACGACGTCACCTCGGCGCGCATCTTGTTCCGCAACAAGTGCTTGCCCCAGATGGGCCACTTTCTCTGCAGGATGCGCCGGATCTTGGGAATGCGCGCGAAGCGCAGGACGACGCGGCTGCCGATCTTGACGAACGCCCTGTGCGGCGCAACCGCGCCCGCGGCGAGCAGGCTCCAGCCCGCGAGGGGGGAGAGCGGCGCGGGGGAAACGAGCGCGCGCGCGGCGGCGCGCGGCCCGTCCGGCAACACCGAGGCTTGGGACGCCCACGCCACGAGCGCGGCGACGAGCGGGCCTCTCCTTCGCCGCGCGCGTCGTAACCACACGACGCGCGCGGCGAGTCCTGTGAAGAGCGCCACCGCGTGCGTCGTCGAGCCGAGCTGCTCGGCGAGAAACTGCAGGCCCACCAGCGTGGCGCCGTGCGCCGCCCGCGCGCGTTGCTTCCGACGCCTCGCCTGCAGCTCGTTCCACTCGCTGGTGGACACGAACCCCGCGAATCTCGTGCCCTCTTTCTCCACCACGTGCCTCGGCACGGGCTCGGGGTACTCCTGCAGGTCGACGGGCACGGGGGTCACGCCCATCGGTGGCGGCTCCAGCAGGGGGGTTTCCGCCGCGACCGCGGGAGAATCCCGGGCCGCCCGCCGCGGGGACATCGCGGCCACGCGACTCCCGAAGGGCGCGGACCGTTGTGGAGCTACAGTACGTATCCGGCCGAAATTTCTCCAAAGATGCGCTCAAACATTGAAACGCCCTGAGACTCGGAAACGCACGGGGCACGGCGTGACGGGGAAAGCAAGAAACGAAGGTAGCGACTAGTAGTCATCATACGCGCGCGCGGGCGCGCCGTCGGCGCGACTACACGCTGTTTGCCTTCGCCCCGACTCCCTCCGCCGCGGCGTTGCTGTACGTGACCACCGTCCCGTCCCTGCCGAACCCCGCAGGCAGCGCCTGCCACCCCATGCCCGCGTACTCGCCCGCGGCGTGCTTAGCGCACAGCCCGTACATGTGGTCCATGTGCGACCCCTTCTCGATGTGCGCCGAGTCGAACGCGTCCGCGGCGTCGCGCCAGCCGGCGGCGGCGAGCTCCGCTTCCTGCACGGTGATGTCGTGCGTCTGCTTCCCGCCCGCGATCTTCAGCGCGCACAGAAAGAACATGTCGCTCTTCCCGAACGGCGCGTTGTGCCCGTGCCTGATTCCCAAAATAGACACGAACTCGGTTCGCACGCCGGTTTCCTCAAACACCTCGCGCGTCGCGGCGTCCGGCACGTCCTCGCCCTGCTCCACCAAACCCGTGGGCAGTTTCCAGAAATCGGGCCGCGATTTCGCGGCAGCGGGACCTCGGCGTTCCTGCACGAGCAACACTTTGCCTTTGCCGTTCATGACGAACGCGCCGATGCCCACCTGGTGGCTCGCGTTGGGCGGCAGGTGGTTCTCCTCGGCGTCCCCGGGCAGCCACTTGGTCATCATCACGTGCGTCTTTTCGGCGTGGTGGTACTCGAAACCGCCCGCCTTCGCGGCGGCGCCTACCAGCTGCGCCTGCTCGAGAGGGATCTGCAGCCACACGCCGCGCACGCCGGCGGCCTTCCACGCGACCAGCGAGGCGGTCAACGACGCGGTGAACGCGCCGACGTCGTCCGGCAAACCCGTCGGGTCGACGATCACGCCCCCGTACCGATCGGCGGCGTGCGCTAGCGTCGCGGGGGAGGACGCGACAGCCATCGTCTGCGTGGAACTTCGAGGCTCGGTCGCGGTCGCGTCCTGCGCGGCGTTCGGGATGAGCGACGAGCGCGCGCGCGAGTCACGCGGACGCGGAAACGTCGGAGGCGTCGCGGCGACGCGCGCGCGCGCGACGGTCGTCGCGAGCGCGGGTCCGCGCGCGGGTGCTCGCGAGACGGCGGAGCGCGCAGACACGTCGCGCCGATGGCCGAACGACGCGCTCGAGGGCTTAGGGAACGCGGCCGCGCGGCGCAGGACGGGGGATGGGGCGCGGGAAAAGATTCGCGATGCGAATACGGCGGTCGTCGCGCAGGCCATCGCTCACTTCCGCGACATCGCGGAGTGGCGGCGAGAAGGTGCCGTCCCCCGAACGCGGCCAGCAAAGAAGAAAACACGCGCGACACGGCCGCCGAGCGCTGGCTGCCACGAATTCTGTATTTTCGATGCAAGCTTTGCAGACTGCGCGTACATACGGGTTTTCGAGTAAAAAGCGACCTGCGCTGTAGGAGGTCGCCCGGTTTGAACTTGAGCGCGTCCGAAAACAGCTGTCGTGGACAGCGAGAGATCACATCGAGAGAACGCCGCGCCGCACTGCGACGGTCGTTCCGCGACTCGAACAAGCTCCGCCATGGGGGACACCGGATGCGACCTCACCGTGGGGTCCACCATGCAGCTGTACCAGGGAGACGTCGGGTTACAGCCCGTGCTCCAGATCGCGGGTGCGTGTCTCGCGCGAGAAACGAGGCGTCTCGCCTCGGGCGTCCGCTCGGTACCCTCCGTGGCGCGCGGGTCACGCGCGCGGCGAACCCCCGACGCCCCCGGCGTTTCCAACGCGGTTCAGGCGCGCGCGGCTCTCCCAGATCCACTGACCGCCCGCCTCCGATACCGCCCCCCCCGCAGATCTTCGCGCGCTCGAGAACAAGACCGAAGGCGCCGAGAAGCGCTACCGCGTGATGCTTTCGGACGGCGTGCACTACGTCACCGCCATGCTCACGTCGTCGCTGAACCAGTACGTCGCGGACGACAAGCTCAAGAAGTTCTCCGTGATCAAGCTCAAGGATTACTTCGCGAACGAGGTGAACAACAGGAAGTGCGTCCCCGCCCGCGCGCCCCACGGCGACGTCTCGAGAATCTTGGCACCCCGCTTCGTTTTTCCCCTCGCGCGCCGAGGAGATGCGGGCACCCCTTTCCCGCGCGAGACGCGCGCCGCGAACCCGACGCGGCGCGGTCGGCTGACCGGCCACCCCGAACCCCGTTCGCGAAATCGACGAAACACACGCAGGATCATCATCGTGCTCGACATGGAGCCCCTGTACCACGCCGCCGACGTCAAGGGCCAGCCCGTGTCCGTGGAGTCCGCGAGCAACCAGAACGCGCCCCCCGCGTCCGATCGGAACCAGAACCGGAACGAGAACCTCGCCGGCGGCCAGCCCCCGGCGGCGCCCGCGTACGGCGGCGGGTACGGCGCGCATGGAGCGGGCGGCGGGTACGGCGCCGCCGCGCCGAACGCCGGCGGGTACGGAGGCGCCGCGCAGAACGGCGGCGGGTACGGAGGCGCTCCCGCGCCTTCGTACGGCGGCCGCTCGGCGGTTTCGCGTAACGACGCGCCCGTGAAGATCAGCCCCATCTCGAGTTTGAACCCGTACATGAACCGGTGGACGATCCGCGCGCGGGTCACGAACCAGCCGAGCCTGCGGACGTACCACAACGCGAGGGGCGACGGCAAGGTGCTCAACGTGGACCTGCTCGACGCCGAGGGCGGCGAGATCAAAGCTGTGTGCTTCGGCGACACCGCGGAGACGTACGCGGAGAAGTTCCGCGCCGGCGCGGTGTACGACGTGAGCAAGGCGCAGCTGCAGAGCGTGCGGAACAAGCAGTACAGCAACCACGAGTTTGAGATTCGGCTCGACCACGGTTCCATCGTCACGGAATGCAACGACCAAGCGGCCATCTCGCAGATCAAGCGCATCAACTACGCGTTTCGAAAGATCAGCGACTTGGAGCAGATCCCCTCCGGGGCGATGGTGGACGTCGTCGCAGTGGTGCACGCGGTGGGCGAGCTGGTGACGATCATGAAGCGCGACGGAACCGAGACGAGCAAAAGGTCGATCATCCTGCGCGATGACTCCGGGAGCTCCATCGAGCTCACGATGTGGGCGCCGCAGAGCGTGGACCTCGGGGGCAAGCTCGAGGCGATGACGAGCGGCGGCGCGCACCCCGTGCTGGCGCTGAAGAACGGTCGCGTGGGCGAGTTCCAGGGGAAGAACATCGGCACGGTGGGGAGCTCGCACATCGACATCGAACCCGACTTGGTGGAGGGCGCACAGCTCCGGCACTGGTACGACGAAGGCGGCGGGAGCACCGCGGACGTCAAGGCATTCAGCGGCGTCGGCGTCGGCGGCGGCGGCGGCCGCGGAGACCGCTTCGTCACCATCGCGCACCTGAAGGATGAGATGGCGCGCCAGGGCGCGACCCCCGCGTTCTGGGTGCAGTGCCGGTGCCACGTGACGTACCTTAAGGTGAACGAGGAAGGCCCGTTTTATCCCGCGTGCCCGCTGAAGAACGGCGAGCGCATGTGCCAGAAGAAGCTGCGCTTCGACGACACCACCGGCACGTGGGCGTGCGCGCGTCACGAGGGCGAAGCCGTGCCCCACTGCGAGTGGCGGTACATCATCAACGCCACCGTGGCGGACCACACCGGCCAGCAGTGGGTGAGCGCGTTCGGCGAGGCCGGGGACACGCTCATGGGCATGCGAGCGAACGAGCTCAAGCAGCTGCGCGACGACGACTTCCAGGCGTACGAACAGGCGCTGCTGGACGCCAACTTCAAGCAGTTTACCATGAAGTTCAAAGTCGCCGACGACACCTACAACGACGAGACGCGCGTCAAGGTCTCCATCGCCAAGATCGAACCCGTCGCGTTCGTCGCCGAGAGCAAGCGCATGCTCGAGCAGATCAAGAAGCTCGAGGCGGGCGAGAGCGTCGACGAGCCTAGACCGGCGGCGCGCGCTCCCTCCATGGGCGGCGGCGGCGCCTACGGGGGCGGAGGCGCCTATGGGGGCGGCGGCGCCTACGGCGGCGGCGGCGGCGGCGGCGGGACGTCCGGGAATTGCTACAATTGCGGCGAGGCGGGTCACTGGGGACGCGACTGCCCCAAGCGCCAGGGTGGCGGAGGAGGCGGCGGTGGCTACGGAGGCGGCGGGGGCGGCGGTGGCGGTGGCGGTGCGAGCGGCGTGTGCTTCAAGTGCAACCAGTCTGGCCACTGGGCGCGCGACTGCCCCAACAGCGGCGGCGGCGGCGGCGGAGGAGGAGGAGGTGGAGGATACGGCGGAGGCGGCGGCGGCGGCTACGGCGGCGGCGGCTACGGCGGGGGCGGCGGCGGCTACGGCGGCGGTGGCTACGGCGGCGGTGGCGGTGGGAACTACGGCGGAGGGGGCGGATGGTGATTGACGGGCGGCCTCCTCGCGCGACGCTTCGTTTGACGACGTTTTTGAACTGAAACGCAGCCGAACACTCGATCGTCGAGAAAGAAAATTCCTGCGCGCTCGCTGAAAGAATCCAGGGTCTATCTTTGAGTCGTTCGACCCTTTTCTCGGCACCCCTCACGGATAAGGGCAAACCGAGTCGTGCTGTAGAGGCGGGCCACGCTGTCGCGCGGCCATAACACGCGACACGGAGGCACGAGAGGTCGTGCTCCCTGCCGTCGCGCGCGGGCATCGACTCGATCTCTCTCGCACGAGCGGAAACCTCGATGAGCGCCACGACCATCCCCCTCGCGGGGTCCCGCGCGTCCCTGGCGCGCGGCATCTCCCGCAGCACGAAACCCAGCACCACCGGTCGCTCCGCGCCTTCCGCGCGCGTCGCGATTCGCGCGCGCGCGTCCGCGCGCGCCACCCCCGGTGCGCCCCAGCGCGTGCCCGGCGTCTCCGCCGGCGCGCTGCACGTCGCAGCGCTGGCGTGCGCGTCCCAGGCGTCGTCCCAGGCTTCGTCGCCTCGCGGTCGGTCGCTCGTCGCGCGCGCCAGCGGCGAGACGAGCCGCATCGCCGACAGCGTGTTCAACGTGTCCACGGAGAAGCTTCCCGGCGGTGACAAGCTGACGAACGAGGGCATCTTGGGGTTCTTCATCGCGGGCTTCTTCGCGGTGTGGCTCGGCGGGACCGCGGTGAAGACGTTCGCGGTGATGATCGGTTTCTTCTTCACGGCTGCGAAGTACTTCGCCATGGGCGTCGCGCTGGTGCTCATCGGCATCGCCGCGAGCTGAGTCGCGATCGCGCCGGTCGCGTCGCTTGCGAACGCGGCGGCGAGAAAACGACGAGGCGAGGCGACGACAGAAACTACGACGCGATCAGTCGCGTGCGGAGAAGACAGACGACGTCGGCGGTCGAGCGAACGCGCCTTTGATAGACTACGAGATCGTCTCTAATGACACCTTTTTTTTCCGCGCGCGCCGACGCGTCGTCGCTCACTCGTCGCGTCCGTCCGCCGGCGGCCCGTAGTGCCTCAGGTTCGGCGGCGTCGGCGCGGGCTTGAACGGCGCGTTCTTGCCGTACGGCTTGGGGAGACCCTCGGACGCGGCGTGCGTCGGGACGTACGCGTTCGGACGAGACGCGGCGTTTTCTTTCTCGGCGCCGTCGTCGAAGCGCTCCGCCGGCGCGCCTTCGTCGCCGTCCAGCTCTTCGCCGTCGTTTTCTTTCCCGCTCGAGAACCTCGCGCGCGCGGCGACGGCGGCGTACCGCGTCAACCGGCTCCACTCGCGCGCGGCGTCCTCGTCCGGCGGCGCGCCGGCGGCGACGTTCCGCTCGGCCCGGGCCAGCGCGTCGCGCACGCGCGCCAGCGTGTCCTCGAAGCCGCGCGCGGACGCGCGGTACATGGCGAGCTCGGCGGCGAGCGCCTCCGTCTCGCGCCGTTTCGAACGAAGCTTCGCCTGCGCGTCGACGACGGCGCGCGCCGATTCGAGAGTCTCGGCGCGACCCGAGGCTGCGGTCGAGCGCAGGGCGTCGGAGACGCGCGTCAGCTCTTCCAGCTCGGCGTCCTTCCCGCGCAGCGTCGCGTCCCGCTCGAGCTCCAGCTTCTCCAGCCTGCGCAGCTTCGATCGCAAGACGTCCCGGTCCGGCGCGACGCCGGCGAGGTCGCGGCGGCGCGCCGGGTTGGAGGGGTCCTCCGCCTCGGCGCTGAGCCGCTCCACCTCCCTTTTCTCCCGAAGCAGCTGCGCGCGGAGCGCCGCGACCTGCTCGTCCAGCGCGGGCACGAACGACGCCGTGGACGCCGCCATCTCGTGCGACCTGCGCGTCTCCGCGAGCGCCGACTCCAGCGCGCGCACCTCCTCGGCGCGCTTGGCGAGCTCGAGCTCGCCCGCCTCGAGAACAGCCGCCTGCGTCGCGCTCTTCGCGTACAGCGCCGCGAGCTCGTCGTCGCGGTCGAGCACGGCGTTCCCGATCGCGTCCCGGTTTTTGCAGGTGGCCTCCGCGGCCGCCTCGAGACGCGCCACGTCCCGCTTCGCGGCGCGCGCCGCGGCGCGGAGCGACGCGGCTTCGCCCGTCTCCGCGTCGCGCGCGGCGTCGGCGCGGCGCTTCGCCTCCTTGGCGAGGTTGAGTCGGGTCCGCGTCAGCGCGGCGGCTTGCCTCGCCTCCCGCAGCGTCCCGCGCGCGGACTCGAGGTCCGCGGCTTTGTCCGCGCCGTCCTCGCGCAAGGCGCTGATCTCGCCCGCGAGCGTCTTCAGCCCGTCGCCCACGTCCAGCGCGGCTTTCTTCGTCGCCGCCGCCAGACGCCGCAGCTTCGCTCTCTGCTCCTCGGCGAGGCGCCGCAGCCGCGCCTGCGCCTCCGCGCGGCGGGACAGGTCGTCCAGGCGGGACGCGGACTCCGCCACCACCTCCTTCTTCGCGTCCAGCTCTTTCGCCGCGCGCCGGGAACTCCGCGTCTCCGCCTCCAGCCGCCGCTCCGCCGAACGCACCGCGCTCTCGGCGCGCCGCACCAGCTCGGCGCGCGCGGCGGCGTCGCGCCGCCCGGCGTCCGCCGCGGCGCGCAGGCGCGCGGCGTCGCCGCGCGTCTCCTCGACGGCGGCGGCGCACGCCTTGCCGAGCGTCTCTTCCTCCAGGTACGCGTGCGTCTTCGCGTCCACCCGCGTGCGGAGCGCGGCGAGCTCCTCCCCCAGCGCGCGCGTCTCCGCCGCGAGGCTCTCGACGACGAGCGCCGCCTCGGCGGCGCGCTCGCGCGCCGCGGGCACCTCCTCGTCGACGCGCTCTTTTGCGAGCTGCGCGCGCCGGAGCCGCCGCAGGGTTTGGTCCTTGTCCTTCGTCGCGCGCCTGAGCGCGGAGACCGCGGCGTCGCGGTCGGAGACCGCGCGTCTCCGATCGAGCTCCGCCGAGGCTTTGGTCTCCAGTAAGGCGTCGCCCTCGAACCCCGCGGTTTCCAGCGCGGCGCCGACGTCGTCGGCGTCGCGCGCCACCGCCTCGTCCGCCAGCTTGGCCTTCTCCAGCGCGCCAACGCGGCGCGAGAACGTCTCCGTCATGCGCACCACGCGCTCGGACTGCGCCTCCATCTCCGCGTTCAGCGCGGCGACGCGCGCGCCGAGGCTCGCATCCCGCCGCCGGAGCGTCTCGGCGGCGTCCTCCAGCACCAAGCACCGCTCGCGCGTCTTCTCGGGGACGCCGCGGAGCGACTTTGTCGCCGCCTCCGCCGCGCTCCGCCGACCGGCGCGCTCCGCCGCCTCCGCGACGCACGCCTGGAGGGTGTCGACGACGGCGTCCCGCTCCTCCCGCGCGACGCGCAGCCGCTCCGCGTCCGCCTTGATCTCGTCGCGCAGCTCGAGCGTCTCCGCGCGGAGCTTGGACACCGCGGGCGCGAGCGCAGCCTCGTGCTCCTCCTCGGCTTCGCGGCGGCGGCGGCGGAGCGCGTCGCGGCGACGCGTCAGCTCGTACAGCTCGGTGTCGGTCTTGTGCAGGCGCGCCTCCGCCAGGTCCGCCTCGTCCTCCGCGCGCCTCGCGTCGTCCACCATCGCGTCGATCATCGCCTCCTCCTCCTCGGTGAGCTCGCGCTGGACCCACTCGGTCTCCACCACGAGGTTCTCGCCGCGCGCCTCGGCGGCGGCGCGGTCCTCCAGCAGCTTTCGCAACGTCGCCGCCTCCGCCTCCGCCTGGACGGACAGAGCGTCGCGCCGCGCCGCGGAGGCGCGCAGCGCGTCGTGCAGCTCCCGGAACTTCGCCTTCGCCTTCTCCGCGACCCAGGCGTGGATCGCGCCGCTGGACGTGCCCTCGTCGATGGCCTGCGTCGGTGGGTCGTTCGAGGGAAGGGCGACGCGGAAGCGCTCTCCATCGTCAGCGCGAGGCGACGAAGACGAAAACGGAAACGGAAACGAAACGCGCGCGGTCGCGGAGGGATGCGTTTGACCGGTCGCGTTCGGCGCAGAGGACGCACCTGAAACGCTCGGCTGTCCTCGACATCCTCGAACTCGCCCGACGTGGACGCGCCGTCGCCGCGGCGCGCCTCCGCCTCGGACTCGACGGGGGAGGCGGTCATCGCGGTCCGTCCACCGTTGAAGAAGCGGCACCCACGAAGACAGATGCGCGCCTCGCGCCCCTTTCCTCACCTCCGGCGCGGCGGTCGGGGCTCTCCGCCCGACTCCCGCGACGCACCCTCCCCGGCGGCTTGCGAGGACGCGGCGGGAACCCCACGCGTGCGGCAGCACGCGCGCGTGGTGCACTAGGTACGCGTGCTCTTCTTCCTGGTCGTTGCTCTCTCGTTCTCTTTTTGGTATCGAAGAGAACACTGAGCGTTTTGTTTCGTGATTGGTCAGAACACGTGCCCTCCATTTTTTGCTTTCTTGCCACGTGTTGGAGAAAACAACGCTTTCCACGCCTGAAACAAACCGCTCACCACTTCAACGCGCGCGCACGCGTCCGTCCCCCCCCGCGGACGCACGGGAGGACGCAGACGACCGCGAGCCGCGCTTCCCGTCCCCCGTCGCGTTCGAAATGTCGGCGTCGACCGCGTCCGCGTGCGACGCCGAGCCCACGCTCCGAGCGTTCATCCTCGGAAGTCTCGAGGACGCGCCCAACCTCCCTCTCGACGAACCCGAGCTCTTCCCCGACCTGGAACGCGAAATAGATGAGGCGGACCTAGACCTGTCCGGCATCTGTGCGTGGCTCGAGGCGTCCACCGAGCCGGGGGTCGCGCCGGACGCGCCTCGATGTGCTTCCCCCGAGCGCGACGACGCGTCGTTTTTCCGAGATCTCTTGGAGGAGCCTCCGCGTTCGCCGCGCGCCGCGAAGCGACGAAGGACGCGAGACGACACCGAGACGACCCTCGGCGGGGCCGACGCTTCGGCTCGCGAGAGCACGCGGGACGCGACGTGCGTGACGCGAAAGTCCTCGGACGAGTCTTCTCGCGACGACTCCGCGAACGACGAGAAGAGCCGAACGTCGGCGCGGTTGCGGCGGAACCGCGAGTCGGCGGCGGCGTCTCGCGCGCGCAAAAAGAACGAAACCGCCGCTTTGCGCCGCACCGTTCGCGAGCTCGAGCGGGCCAACGCGCACTTGTCGTACGCGGCGCAGTGCGCGTTCGCGGAGAACGCGGCGTTGCGGTGCCGGCTGGGGTTCGGTCCGCCCCAGAACGTCGTCGGCCCCCCCGCGCCGACGGAACCGACGGCGGACCCGTCGAAATCGTTCGCGGCGGGTCCCGGTTTCCCGGAACCGCCCGCGCGACCCGCCGAACGCGATCGCGAGAAACCCGAAGCGACGGAGCCTGCAGCGCTCGAGCGGTTCGATTTCCATCGAATCGAACCGCTTCCCGTTATGCCGAGCGACGATGACATCGCGTCGTCGTCGCGGGCGTCGCTTCGCACGCTAAAAAAAGCGCCGTTTTCGCGGTTCGCGCCGCGGCGCGACGGTTCGTCCGGGCTCCGGCTCGGCGCGCTCCGCCTCGTGCGGAGGAGGTCGCGCGCCTCGCGGGTCGCGATGTGGGACGCGGTCGTGGACGCCCGGGTGTCGAAGCGAGGACGGGACCGGCGAGGAGACGGCGCCGCGGAGACGAGACGTCGAGAGGAACGCGCGCGTTTTCCCGAACCGCGCGATGCGAGGCTGCGCGCGCTCTCGGCGCCGCGCCGCGCCGCGCGAATCGGAACGCGCGCGTTTCGCTCAATGTCTCGTCTCCGCGACGCGCAGCCTCCCGGCGGTTCCGCGTCTGTCGCGCAGACACCCGCGGCGTCCTGGTGGGACACGAGCTCGAGTCGGCGCTCGTGACGTTGTCACACATACTCAGACACGATACGTAATATTCGCGAGGATCGTCTTTTCGTTTCGACCGAACCCCTCCCGCTGGTAAACCGCTAGTAGCTAGTTCCCCACTACCCCACACGCGCGGCGTCGCCGCCGGCGATAAAGAATCGTCTACCCCTTCCCTTTGTCACTGCTTGATGTGTACAGAGGCGGGATCCCCCGTCCGGGGTACCCCGCCGAAAGAATCCTCCGGAGGGCGCGAGAGCCGCGCTCTACGCGTGGAGCTCCGCGGGCAGAGACGGCGCCGACCCCGTCACCGCGGCGACGCCCTGCTCGTACGTCACGGCGGCGCTGTAGAGCATCGCGAGCATATCCAGCCCCCCGCCGTGTCCGTAGTAATCCGCCGCGCCCGGCTTCGTCGGTTTCGTCGCGCCCTCCGCGCCCGTCTCCGCGGAGAAGGGCGTCTTGCGACGCTTGGGCTCCTTCTTCTCCGCGGCGCCGCCTTTTTCGCGCTTCCGAGAGCTCGCGCCCGCCGCGACCCCCGCGCTCACCGCGCCCGCGCTCACGGTTCCGCCCTCGTCCGTCACCGAGGGCGTGCTCGGGGACATCGTCTCCGATTGCGCCTTCTTCTCGGCGCGCGAGATGCCAGTCTTCTTGCGCGAAACGGACCCTTTCGTCTCGCCATCCGCGCTCGCGTCGCCCGCCGCGCCGACGGTGACGGTGACCACCGTGGCGCCATCCGCGCTCGCGTCGCTCGCGTCGCCCGCGCCGTCGTCATCCGCCGCGCTGAGCTGGAACCACCGCGCGCGGCACTGCTGCGCGGTGCGCCCGGTGAGCATCTTCGAGATGTTGCTCCAGCGCGGGCCGAGCGTGTCGTGCAGACGCATCAGCTTGTCGTCCTCGGCGCCCGTCCACGCGTCCTTCTTCACGCTCGGGTCGAGGTGCCGGCGCCACCGTCCCATGCACTGCTGGTCCGTGCGACCGTCCAGGTGTCGCGCGATCTCCGCCCACCGCTGGCCGTGCGCTTCGTAAAGCTTCGCGAGCTGTTTCACGGGGTTTCGGTTCGTGGAGGGCGCGAGGTGTGAGACGCGGCGAGACGCGGCGCGCGGGCGGGAACGCGCCGAAGACGCGCTTCCCGGCGAGACGAAAACGGAAAAACGCGCGCTCGCTTTTTCGTCGAAAAACATGAAAAACGTCCGCTGAAAAAAAGCGGCCGACGGTGAAACCGAAACCGACGGTCGTCGTTCGAACGACGATTCTCAACCGTGGACCGCGGGTTCGTCATCCCTCGTTTCTCGACGCCACGTCTCGTTGTTGGTTAACGGGCGTCCGCGCGTCGCATGCGGGTTGGAGGCGGCGGGCCGCGCGACGCGCGACGCGCGACCTCGCGCGGGAAAGACGCGGTCGTCACGCGGCTCGGCCACACGCGCGCGACGCGCGCGTGTTCCGCGCGGACAGGGCAGATGATTCACGGCTCGCGCGTGCGTACCTGCGCGTCCTCTTCGGGCGTCCACTTTTCTTTCTTTATCGCCGGGTTGACCTTGTGGCGCCACCGCTGCGCGCACTGTTGGCCGGTCTTCCCGGGGAGCTCCGCGGCGACGAGCGCCCATCGGTTGCCGTGAATTTCCTGGAAACGGAGGGGAGAAAAGACTGGGCGTCAGCGTCGGGCGAGATGGCGTCGCATACGAGCGTCGCGAGCCGCGCTTTCGGCGCGCGGGAACCCATCTAACAACTGCCGCACGCAGTGTTACCGGTGAAGAAAACAAGATGAAGTGAAGCGGGTCAAAGCTGCTTGAGAGGGACGCACCTGCAACCGCGCGAGTTCCGCGTCTTCCTCGACGCTCCACACCGATGAGCTCTTGCCATCGTTTACCATGTCACTCGTTGGTGAGCGAGTCCGTGCCTTCCGCGCGTGCGTGCGGCGGAGGGAGATAAGCCGCCGGTTGCGCGACTGCCGTGTGGCGAAAAAACGCCAACGATGGGCGGCTCTGCTTTTCTCGCGAGAACGAAGGCTCGCGGGGCGTCCGCGCGTGTGCGCGCGCGTGTGCGTTCGGAAGAGTCCTCGGTCGAGGATCTCGGGGGCGAATTCGCGCGTCTCGTCCCTTGCGTTGGCGCGGGGCGGGCGCGAGGTGGAGTGGAAGGAGCGCGAACTTTGTCGGCGGTCCTGAAACAACAACGCGACGCGCTGAAATTGACGGCCGAGGAGCGCTCGAGCCGAAAATTACCCCTTTTTCCGTTTTCTGTGACCGGAAACGCGTGTGCCCTTCGCCAGGTTCAGAAGCGCTCTCCGCCGTTCATTTCGGGGGGAACTTCGAGCCGCCAGCCAATGAAGAAGCGAGTAGAGCGTATCCCGAAAAGTACCCACCGCCTTTTAGTCGGATATTCATGAAAACACTTTACATAGACTATTTGCGCTGTGTGTTTTCCGTACTCGTCACAACCAACAACGCAAAACGAACGCGCATGACGCGGCGAGGACGAAGAGAAGTGGGCACTCGTCAGTTGTATTTCCCGGCGCGCGATGCGCGCGTCGCGCCGCCGCGCGGCGGCGCTGGCGGCGGTGCTCCTGCTCGGGTTGGCGGGCTCGGCGCACGGGGTGACCGCGCGGACGAGGACGTTCCAGTCGCGGTTCCGCACCGAGCAGGGCAAGGAGTGGCAGGTCCACGTGGACCACGATTCGGGGCGTCCGTACTTTTTCGACAAGGAGACCGGGACGTCCACGTGGGACGATCCCAGGACGACTCCGGACGGCGACTCCGGGGCCGGCGCGTCCTCCCGGTCCGGCGGGCTCCTGGGGTCCCTGTTCGAGCCGGGGGAGGTGAAATTCACCGGGGGGGGGCTCGGAGGAAAGAGCCGCCGCTCGAGTAAACGCGCGGCGAGGGAGGCGGAGGAGACGCGATCGTGGTTCGGGCTTTTTCCGTCGTCTCGCGCGTCGTCGCCGCTCGGCGCGTCCGACGACGATTACGGCGAGCTCGACGCGGACCAGCGGCGCTCCGCGGGGGGCTGGAGCGAGTCGTCGCTCGCGAGACGACGACGAGTCGGAACGGGCGGCGCGAAGAGAAACGCCGGACACGACGAGAACACCGGGCGGATGCGCCTCGACGACGACGACGACGACATTCGCGACGGCGACGACGACGCCGCGAAGTCGACCGCCCGATCGTTTTCGTACGCGCGCGCGCCGTTCGCGCGCGGCGCCGTCGCGGTGACACTCGTGGCTTCGGCGACGAGCGTCGTCGTGCTTTGCGTCGCCGCGGTCGCGCGCGTCGTGGACCGCGCGGGAAAAGGCGGCGTGGGGTACTCGCGGCGCGACGCCACGTTTTTAGGGGAAACGGCGCGAGAGATTCGGTTCGCGGTGGCCAAGTCGACTCGGCGAAAACGCGCGCGGCTGGAGTCTTCGTTCGCGTTCGCGCAGACGGTGCTGATGGAGACGTTCGGGTCGTTGGCGGAGATGCGGCTCGGCCGCGGCGCGGTGGCGTTCGCGGCTGGCGCGCGGAAAATCGAAAAATCCGCTTCGCTCGCGTCGCTCGCGCAGTTCTGCGTCTTGAGTCACCACCTCGTCGAGTCCGCCGAGCGGGTCGCCGAAACCCTGGAAAGCGCGTCCATCGACGCGTATCGTGGCGTCGGATCAGAAGGAGGGCACCGTCGAGCGCCATCGCTCGACGCCACCGGCGCTCGGCTACCGTGGCTCGCGTTGGTTTCGGCGTCACTCGTGACCCTGGCGCTTCACGGCGTCGCGCCGCGGCGGTGCGTGGCCCTCGCGCTGGCCGAGAACGCGGCGCGCGGGCCGACACTCGGCGCGGCGTTCGACGTGTGCGCGCGCGCGTTTTCGTCTCGACTCGCCGGCGAAGCGCCGGCGTTCGGCGTGATGACCGACGCCGCGCTCGCCCTGAAACGGCTGGCGTGCTGGGCGTGCACCGGCGTGGTCCTGTCGCGCCTGGGCCGTCGCGAGCGCGCGCGCGTGCGGCGCAAGGTCTCGACCGGCGCGCTCGACGGGTCCGCGGCGGCGAGCGACGACGAGGACGACGAGGAAGACGAGGACGCCGAGGACGAGATCGGCGTCGCGGCGCGCGACGCCGTCGTTTCCGTTTCGCGCGCGCGCCACCGATCGCCGCCGGCGCCGACGACCAAAAGCTTTGCGAAAACGCAGAGCCGCGGCGCGTCCGCCGCGCTGCTGGCGGCGCGCGGGCTCTTAGCGGCGACGTTTCTCTCGGCGGGCGCGGCGAGGGGCTACGAACCCGCCGCCTTCGCTTCCCACCCTTCGCTCTTCGGCGACGCGCTGGTTCTCGTCAAGCTCGCGCTGGCCGTGCCTTTGGCCGCCGGACACAGAGTCGGCGCGACGACCCGCGCCGCGGCGGCGTGCTTGGCGCTGGAGGCGTTTTCGCGTTTCGGCGGTTCGAGCGCGGGGCGCGCCAAGCGCCCGGCGAGCGCGCGCGCGCACCTCGCCGCCGACGTGGCGTGCGCGGGGGGCTTGGTGCTGCTGCGCGCGATGGGGGGGGGGAGGTACGCCGCGGACGCGCGCGCCGCGTCGAAGAAACGGGAGTGACGCGACGCGTTTGCGACGGACTGTCGAAGAAGCCTTTGAAAAACACGCGGCGCGGCTCAGGATTCGACGTATCCCTTTCGGCGCGCGAGTCGGCGCGTGTCCTCGTCCCACGGGCAGCCGTTCGCGCGCGCCCACTTCAGCACCTCGAGGCGACCGCGCTTCGCCGAGTCCTTGCACGTCCCCGTGCCCCACGGACAGCCGTTCGAGCGTGCCCACTTCAGCACTTCGAGGTGGCCGCCCCTCGCCGCGTACCTGCACGTCCCCGTGCCCCACGGGCAGCCGTTCGCGCGCACCCACTTGAGCACTTCGAGTTTGCCGCCCCTCGCCGCGTAACTGCACGTGTTCTTGT
>MDSV01176928.1_pt1 | contig 19247 bp, 19 predicted proteins | sample 810851 | NCBI WGS metagenome assembly MDSV01 (sample SAMN05326640, study PRJNA326480) | marine metagenome | isolation source: seawater | place: Atlantic Ocean: North East | collected 2012 | reverse complement strand
CCGTATCTTAAGACAAAGTACCATCGGCGCAGAAAGGCTTGACTTCCGAGTTCGGAATGGGATCGGGTATAGCCCTTTCGCAATAATCACCGGCGTGGAATTTATATCCAATTATGCATTAATGTAAACAAACTTTTAAAAGGTAATTTAGGTTATTTTTCGTGTTTTTTTTTAAAATCCTCTATGTAATTAGCTAATTTCTTTTTACCATAATATTTATAAACCTTATTTGATAAACCTAGAGTGGTTAGAGCAGATGCAAATCTTTCACCTTTTCTTTGAGAAAAAAATTTCATTTTTGACTTAAATAATTTTGCTACCTCTAAAATTGTGTAACTTTTTTTATTAGAAATACTATAAAATCTACATTGATTTTTCTTCCAAGCTTTATAACAAATTTCTACTGTATCTTGAATGTGTGTAAATCTTCTCGACTGAGAACCTGGCTTTACAATAGGTAGTGGTTTCTTATTTAAGTAATGATCTTCAAAAATACCAATTACTGTTGCCATACTTCCCTTGCAAATTTGTCTTGGTCCATAAACATTATAAAAAAAAATTACTTCATATTTAAGATTAAACCATTTCTTTAAATTTTGTAATAATTCTAAATTTTTTGCTTTAGTAAAAGCGTAAGGGGATAAATTTTTATCTTTACCTTTATTACCTAAAGATGCAGAAGTAGCTGAATAAATTAATTTAATCTTATTTTTTAGACAAAAATTAAATACTGCATTTGTCCCTATAGTATTAGATTGGATGCATTTATCCATTTGTAAAAAACTTTGGTATATTCTTGCAAATTCACCAAAATGAAATAATGAATTTACCTGTTTAATTTTATTTTTTAATATCTTACCCACATCTTTAGTATGTCCATTAATATATTGAACTCTCTTGCTTTTAATTTGATTTTTTTTCGTTCCTGAAGAATAATCATCTATGCTTAAAATCTTATAGTTAGTTTTTTCAAGTAAATATTGAATAAGATTGCTGCCAACAAAACCACATCCTCCTGTTACAACTAATATGTTTTTCATAAATCTTATTGTTTGTTCAAAAAATCTTTATATGTAGCTCTAAATCCTTCATCTAAATCATATTTAGAATTCCATCCATAACTTTTTGCTAATCTATAATTGACTTTTTTTCGAGGTGTTCCATTTGGTTTTTTTTTGTCATATTTTATTTTAAGTTTTACACCTAATTTTTTCATAATAAATACCGCATAATCTTTAATTGTTTTTTCTTTACCTGAACCAATATTTATTAAAGAGTGACTGGTTTTTTTTTTTAAAAAGAATTCACAGGCCTCAGCAAGGTCATCTACATACATTAGTTCTCTTTTTGCCTTTCCATTCCCCCAAATAGTAAATTCTTTTTTATTTTTTTTTTTAGCTTCATGAATTTTTTTTATAAGAGCAGGAAAAAAATGAGAATTGGATTTATTGTAGTTATCATTTGGTCCATACAGATTTGTTGGCATTAAACAAATATAGTTTAGATTATACTGCTTGTTGTAAGCTTCACACATCTTGAGACCAGCTATTTTTGCTATCGAATAAGCATCATTGGTTGACTCCAATTCTCCAGTTAACAAATACTCTTCTTTAATAGGTTGTTTTGAAAATTTCGGATAAATACAAGTAGAGCCCAAAAAAATTAATTTTTTTATACCTGTTTTATATGCTGAATGAATAATATTTGTTTGAATCATTAAGTTTTCATAAATAAAATTAGCTTTGTAATTTTGGTTTGCCCAAATACCACCAACTCTAGCTGCTGCAATTACTACATAATCAGGCTTTGCTATTTTAAAAAATTTTTCAGTCTTTTTTTGATTTAAAAGATTTAGTTTATTTTTATTTTTAATGATTATATTTTTATAACCTTTTTTTTTTAAATGTCTTAAAATAGCTGATCCGACCATACCATTATGTCCAGCTATGAAAATTTTTCTTTTTTTAGATAATTTCATTAGAAATTTAACGACTGATACTCTGAATCTATCATTTCATCTATTAAAGAATTTATATCTTCTTTTGGTTTCCATTTGAGTTTTGCTCTCGCTTTTCTAGCATCACCTAACAGGGTATTGACATCAAGTGGTCTCAAGTAGTTTTTATCACATTCAATAATTGATTTTCCATTTTCATCAAAGCCTTTTTCTTTAATACCTTTTCCTTTCCAAACTATTTTCATTTTTAATTTTTTTGCTGTAAGATTAACAAACTGTTTTATTGAGTATTGTTTTCCTGTTGCTATCACGTAGTCGTCAGGCTCTTTTTGTTGAAGTATTTTCCACATAGCTAAACAATAATCTCTAGCATGACCCCAATCTCTTTTGGCATTTAAATTACCTAAAAAAAGTTTTTTTTGTTTTCCTTCTTTTATTTTACACATTGCAGCAATAATTTTTTTTGTAACAAATGTCTCTCCTCTTCGAGGACTTTCGTGGTTAAATAATATTCCATTACATGCAAAAATTTTGTAAGCCTCTCTATAATTTTTAGTGATCCAATGTGCATATAATTTGGCTACACCATAAGGACTTAGTGGATAAAAGTTGGTCTTTTCATTTTGAGGTATTTTCTGAACTTTTCCAAACATTTCAGAAGTGCCTGCTTGATAAAATTTTGTTTTTTTTTCAAGCTTATGAAATTTAATAGCTTCTAAAATTCTAAGGGCACCCAATGCATCAGCATTAGCTGTATATTCGGGAACTTCAAATGATACAGCTACATGAGATTGGGCTGCAAGGTTATAAATTTCATCAGGTTTTATTTGCTTGATTAAAGTAGAAACAGATGAAGAGTCTGTTATGTCACCATAATGTAATCTAAACTTGTAATTTGCTTCATGAGGATCTTGATAAATATGATCTACCCTAGTGGTATTTATACTTGAGGATCTTCTTTTTACACCATGAACAATATAATTTTTATTTAAAAGAAATTCAGCTAAATAAGAACCATCTTGACCAGTGATTCCAAATATTAATGCTGTTTTTTTTTTCATTAATAACTTACTAATCTATTTAGTTAATTTCGTAAAGAGAGATTATTAAAATACTATTTAAATTAACTTTTTACAAAATAATTTAAGTTGTTTTTTGGTTAGACTAATTTTTATTTTTTTTAGTAACTTTTTATTCGAAAGAGTAAATGAGTCTTTTTGAGAGTCTATAAATTTAATATTTTTAAAAAACTTATTATCTAACCATTCAACTATTTCAGAAATATAAACTTTTTGTCCTAAAGATACATTATAAATACCCTTAATTTTATGTTCAATTACCTGTTTAACCACTTTCATGAACTGATTAATACTTATAAAATCTTTAAAGTCATTATTTACAGTAATTATTTTTTTATTTTTTTTATAGCCTAAAAAATTATCAAAGAATAACTTGTGATTATTTCTTGAATTCTTAAAAACTCTTTTTCCAATCACATTAGATATTCTTAGAGAAATTAGATTATTTTTATATTTTTTTTTTAAATATCTTTCAGTAATAAATTTATTTTTAGCATAACTTTCAATTGGTAAAATAAGCGAGTTTTCTTTAATATTTTCATTGGGGCGATAAATTTTTCTTGAATTTAAGTAGATGTAATAAAAATTTAACGTATCAAATTTTTTGAGAAAATTTTTATCTAAATCATATTTAATATCATAACGGTTTTTAATATATTTTTTATGTATAGCAGTATTTATTATGTGAGAATAATCATCAAAAAAACTTTTGCTTTTTAAAATAATCTTTTCATATGAAAAACTATCAACTTTATAAAATTTGGATAAATAAATTCTTAAATTTGATCCTAAAAAACTTTTTTTTCCTATTATAAGAATTTTTTTCATTTTAAAATATATTAAATATTCTGGTCAAAATTTTATCAATATTTAAAGAGTCTTTTAATTTTAATTTTCTATTTATAAAACTTACAAATTCATGGGCTTGTTTTCTTCTATGCCACCAATTTTTATTGAAAGTTTTATACTCTTTGGATGCTGAATTTTCTAGTTGTCTATAATATGTTAAATATTTTTTAAAAATAAAAATATTTTTTTTTTTTAAAAAGTAATAAATAGCAATTCGAAAATCCAGCCAAATAGTATCAAATTTTTTTATTTTGAGATTTTCAAAGACTTCATTTGCAAATTTTTTTTTTAGAGAAATACAGCTCTGAGGACTAAATCTTGGCCAACTTGAAACAATAAATTTTTTTTGTTTGAACTTTTCTCTAATTTCTTTGTCTTTAAATTTTAATATTGGTAAATCAAAAATTAAATCTAATTTGTTACTTTTTTTAAATTTTTGAATAATAAGTTCAATTTTATTTTTTTTAAAATAGTCATCACTATCTAAAAAAAAATATAATCTCCTTTTGATTTTATAAATCCTTTATAGTATGCATTTATTTGATTGTAGCTTCCTTTTAAAGTTTTTTTATTACTATTTATAATTGTAATTTTTTTTTTATATCTTTTTAAAATCTCTAAAGAATTGTCCTTGGATTTATCATCTACTACAATTATTTCTTTATTTTTATAAGATTGATTTAAAATTGAATTGATACATTCTTCTAAATATTTCGCATTATTATAATTAACTATAATAACACTTGCCTTTTGAATTCTATATTTTCTTTTCATAAATATACTCAAATGATTTTCTAAATTTCATTTTAATTTTAAATATCTTTTTAAAATTGTGTTGAATTAATAAACTATTTATATCTGAAAAATTATAACCTTTGTTGATCATAAGATCATAATGATGTTCAAAATATATATATTTAATTTTTTCATAATCGTTTCCATTAATTCCCCTTAAAATATTGAATTCAAAGCCTTCTGTATCCATTTTTAAAATATCAATAGTATTAATCTTATTTTCTTTAATAACTTTAGATAATGTAACAATTGAAATTTTTTGTTTATTTTCAATTAAATTTTTTTTGTCTGATAAAAATGTAATTATTTTATTTTTTTTTTTATAATATTTTGACTCTAAGTTTATAGTATTAAATGTTGATGAAGAACTGTCCATCATAATATTTAAGTCCAAATTCCCTTCATTTATTCCAACCCCACAATTGAATAATTTAACCTTTTTATAATCATATTTTTTTTTATTTAAGAGGTTAAAAAGTTTTATATTTGGCTCAAAAGCAAAAATTTTTTGAATATTAAAGTTTTTTAAAAATAAATTTATTGTTTCACCTTTATGAGAGCCAATATCTATAAGATTTAAATTCTTATCTTTAAATTTTTTTTTTAAAAAATGTACAATTTTTTTTTTATTTGAGTAATCTATAAAACCAATTATAATTGATAGGATCTCTAAAAAAATTTTATTGATCATTTCTATAAACCATATTCATCCAAAAAAAATTCTTTACAGCTAAGTCTTTGCTGTAAGAACATGGTGTTTTTGAGGCCCAACACATTTTATTGTTTGGATTATAGATAATATATTTCTCATTTTCAGCTACTTTAGTTGACACTACCTTATCGACAAAAAAGAAAGGGCTAGAAAAAAAATTATAATCATATTTTTTATTTTCGCTTATTATTCTTGAGATATTTCTGATATTGAATGATAGTAAGGCAAATATTATAAAGAATACCGAAATGTATCCAATTATTCTTTTTGAAATTTTATATTGATCTATAATTGCTGATATAGCTAAAAAAATTGGAATTGCAAAAAGTACATATCCTCCATATCTCATTGATGGATGATTTAAGAACCACTCAAGTAAAAAAAATAAAGGAATTAAATATGCATAAAAATCTAATAATTTTTTTTTTTTATTTATAGATTTTGAAAAATATCTACATACAGATAAAAAAATAATACTTATCAAGATTATCCCTAATAGGGTATCTGAAACTTTATTAAAAAAATGTTTATCAATCCAGTTTTTAACCCAATTAAAATTTTTTACGTATTTTTTTGGTTCAATTTCTGAAGCGTACCCCGGGCCTCCACCAGCTTTAGACCACCATTCATAATGTAAGGCCATTCGTTTTACCTCTTTCTTTTCAATAGACCATTCTTGCTTAAAGATACAAGTTTTTTCAGCAGGATAAAGTAAACAACCAGTATTCAAATAATTTACAGCTAAATTCAAAATTAAACTTGCTGAGACAAATGATATGATTAAAAAATTTTTTTTAACCTTAAAATCTTTAATCAATCTTTTTTTTATAAATACAATCGGAATTAATATTAGATATAGATAATATATAGCCTTCATGCTTGAAGCTAAAATAACAAATATTAATAATAAATTTAAATCTAAAAGATTTTTTTCCTTGCTTTGATTAGTGTAGATAATTTTAAAGAAAAATATAAATATTAAAATTAATAAAATTTGTGCTGACCTATCAGTGCCATGCTCTGCTATCCTATAAAAGGCAATATTTATAAAAATGAACGATAGTATTGAAAAATAAAATATAAAATTTAATTTATTTTTTTTTAAACTTTTAATTGTTTCTGAAATTATTATAAAATTAAAAAATAAAATTATCAAAAAAGGACCAGAGTGAAATAAATAAAACTCTATGTATGGCATATATAAAATGGAATGATAAAAAAATAAGCTAGAAAATGTTCTAAAGCCATGACTAAAATTTCCAGTCCCAATTGCAAAACTATTTTCAGATAAGTTAAGGGCATATGTTAAGTGATAATAGGGAAAATCATCATGATTCTTATAAACATAAATTCCTAACCACAAAACTAAAATCAAAAGCCATAAATATTTAAGTTCTAAAAATTTTTTTGAATTAAATATAAAATTAAAAAAGCCTATAATTCCAAAACTATGTAAAATTATATTATGAAGATAATTATGAGCAAAAAAGAATGAGGTAAAAATTGAAATTAAAGATAAAAAAAAGAAACCAATTATTCCAATATAACCTATATTAATCGAAAGCATTTCTTTATTAGCAATTCGAGAAAATATAAAACCATATCCAATAGTTGAATGAATAAATAATATTATATAAAGAAAAAGAGTTAGATGATGGTCCATTTTTAGCTATAATAATATTGTTTTATTAATGTTTAAAAAATTATTACATAGCAAGTTTTTAAATAAAGAAATAGTTTTATTATTTTTCTTATATGTCACTTTAATTATTAGCCTAATATTTGGTGAAAACTCTACAGGTGGAGCTATTATAGATTATGATAATCAAAAAAAAATAAGTAAGGAATTTTCTTTAAGCTTTTTTGATACACTTTATCGATATGATGATTTTTCCACAAGGCATTCACCAGTATTGATAATTATATTATCTTTTTTTGAAAAATTGAATTTTCCAGATTTTTTGATTAGGTTTATTCATTTACATTTCTGTCTTTTATTGCCATTTTTTTTCTTAAGATGCTTAGAGATTAAATTTAAGAATATTGATAAAAATATATTATATTTAGTAGCACTTTTAATTTTCATATCTCCAACTTTTAGAAGTTTATCAGTTTGGCCAGACAGCAGAATATCTGGATTAATTTTTTTTACACTTAGTATTTATTATTATTTAAAATTTTTTTATGAAAAAAAATTTAATTATGCAATTCTCAATACATTGAGTGTAGTTGTAAGTGCTTATTTTAGTCCAAATTTTTCTATTTTTTCATTATTTTTTATTTTGAATTTCATTTCATATTATGGCTTTAAATCGAAAGAAATTTTTTTTATTTTTATATTAAATAGTATTTTAGCAATTCCAGCATTTTATTATATTTTTTATCTCGATATAAATTTTCTTGTAAAACCAGCAGCTATAGGAATTACTAATAATGAAAAAATTATTTTTAATAACTTATTTAATGATGTGCTAATTACATTTTCAATTTTATTTTTTTATATTTTGCCTTTTATTGTTACAAAAATTATAAAACTTGAGCCAATTTTATTAAAAAAAAATATTATTTTATCAATTATAATTTTTTTAATTTGTGTGTTCAATTTCAATTATAATTTTTCATATACTGGAGGTGGAATTTTTTTCCAAGTTTCAAATTTAATTTTAAAAAATAATTATTTATTCTACTTTATTGGAATGCTTTCTATTATAATTTGTCTTCCCTTATTAACTAAAAATAAATTTAATATTTTGATATTTTTACTAATCTTATTAAACAACCCACAATATACTGTTTATCATAAGTATTTTGATCCTTTCTTTTTAATAATTTTTTTTACAATTTTAGATTTAAATTTAGATATAAAAAAAATGTCTTTTATTAAAAAATATTTGATTGTTTTCTTTTATTTCTTTTGTTTCCTGATAATCAGTAACATTAAATATTTATGGAAAATTTAACTTTAGTAATTCCAGCAAAAAAGGAAAAGGAGTCACTTCCTTCAGTTTTGCAAGAACTAAGTAAATTTAACTTAAAAATTTTAATTGTTTTAGAAAAAAACGATTTAGAAACAATTAATTCTATAAATAAATTTAATTGTGAAATTCTTTATCAAATTAATAAAGGATATGGTGATGCCTTAATACAAGGTATCAATCATACTAAAACAAAATATTTTTGTATTTTTAACGCAGATGGCTCTTTTATTGCTGATGAACTTAAGGATATGTATGAGTTGTTAGAAAATGATCAAGCTGATTTTGTTTTTGGCTCAAGATACATGAAAAATGCTTCCAGTGATGATGATACGCTTATTACTTTTATAGGAAATAAAATATTTACTTTTTTAGGAAATTTTTTTTTCTCACTAAACATTTCAGATATTCTTTACACATATGTTATGGGAAATACAAAATTAGCAAAATTAGTAAACTTAGAAGAAAAAAAATTTTCGTTATGTGTTGAACTTCCAATAAAAACAAAAAGATTTGGCCATAGACTTATATCTTATCCCTGTCACGAAAGACCAAGAATTGCTGGGAAGAAGAAAGTTAATGCTTTTAAGGATGGTTTTTTAATTTTATTAAGTATGATAAAATTATTTATTTTTAAACCTAAAATTAAATAAATAAATATAACAAAATAAATAAACAACTAAATTTACAAATATTAAAAATACCTGAAACTTTGTGTCTGATATATTTGTAGAAGCTAAATACATAATTAAAAAATTATATAAGTTAATCATTAAGCTACCAAGATTATTTGAATATAAATTAGTTTTAGAATAATTTTTTCTTAGATAAAAATATATCAATTGATGTAAATGCTTATCATCAGCAATGATCGGAGAATTTTTAAATTTATTTTTACGTAAAATTGAAAAAAGATTTTCAAAACATGGATACCAAACTAATAAAATAATGAAGTAAGGTGAAATTACACTAGATAAATTATAAATTGTTATTAGTAAAAAACCTGTTACAAATCCAATTAAATATGATCCACTGTCGCCAAGATAAAATTTATTATAAAAATTAAAAATTAATAAGATTGATAAAGAAAAAAATAAAAATAATATTTTACTATCATTTACTTCTAAATCATTAAAAAGATTAAGTTTAATTAATATAAACAATATTATTAAAGTATAGCCTAATAGAAGCCCATTAAGACCATCAATGAAATTTGATCCATTAATTAATATTAGTAAACAAAAAATACTAAAAAAAATTCCAAGTAATTTTATTTGAATTATTTTATCTAATAATTCTATTCGTGTTGAAGATATTTGGATATCAAGAATATAAACTGTCATGGCAACAACTATTGTTTGAAAAAATATTCTTATTTTTGGAGAGTTCAAAAATTTTGTATCTGATAAAAATCCAATAAAAAAAATAAATAAAATTGCTAAACAAAAAAATAAATTAATTTCAAAAAAAAAATAGATAGAAGAAAATAAAAATAAAATACCTCCAACTAATGGCACTTTATTTTCATCCAAAAAGGATTGGTGTTTTTCACCAGAATAATTAGGCAATAAATTAAATTTGTTTGATATTAGGGAAAAAAAAAGAGTAACGAAAAAAAAAATTAATATTTCAATCATTATATTTTTTTTTTAAATAATTTAAACTCAAGCACGTTAAATAATAAATTGAAACTATAAAACTATATCCCATATATTTATTATAAACTTTATATCCATCTAATAATTTTTGAAAAGTAAAACTTGATAGAGAATTTTTGGTTCTTCTCCAAGATGTTAGATAATCATTTATTCCAAAAATTTTTGTTCCTTTTTTTAGAATTTTCAACCATAAAACAAAATCTTCTTTTGTTCTTAAATTACAAAAATTAATTTCAGAAGTAATTAAATTTTTCTCTAACATCACTGATGATAGTCCAATATCACATGATTTTAAAATTTCATGATAGTTAGAAAAGTTTTTTGCAGATCTTTTTCCAATATTATTATTTCTCTCATCTATTATATTGTAAGAGGTATGAGAAATTTTTGCTTTATTTTTTTGCATAAAATCGACTTGATTTTCTAATTTTTTTTTTTCCCAAATATCGTCTGAGTCAATGAAACAAATATATTTTCCATTAGCATTTTCTATACCCCTATTTCTTGATAAACCTGCTCCTAAATTCTCTCTATTCACTAAAAAACGAATTTTTTTTTCTGAGTCATAATTGTTTTTTAGAAATTCAAGATCAGATTGATCTTTATCATCATAAATCAAAATTATTTCATAATTAGAATATGTTTGATTGAGTACTGATTTTATTGAATAATCAATAAACTTTTTTTTTTTAAAATATGGGATTATAACACTGATCAGATCCATGTTTTTATATTAAATATTTAACTTAATAATTCAAACAATAATTTAAATGAATAAAAAAAAATTGATACTTTTTATGCCAACCATTGACATTGGTGGAGTAGAAAAAAATTTTATTATCATATCTAATTTTTTAGCAGCAAAAATTCATGGTGTAAGTATTGTATCGACTTCCTACAAAAAGAGACACCAATTTTCAAAAAAAATTAAATTCATCACAATTAAAAACAAGTTTATTGATAAATTATCAAGGAGATTGAAGTTCTTAATTAGTCTTTTTTTATTATCAAGAGAATTTTTAAGAAATGATGACGTAGTTGTTTTCAGTTTTCAAGCAAATATTTATTGCATTTATCTCTGCAAAATATTTAAAAAAAAGATAATAGTAAGATCAAATAGTTCACCTTCAGGATGGTCCAAAAATTTTCTCAAAAATATTATATATAAACATGCTCTTAAAATTTCAGATAGAGTTATTGTTAATAGTAATGAGTTCAAAAATTTGATAAAAAAAAAATTTGGTGTAAATTGTTTATGTATTTACAATCCGTTAAATAAAAAAGAAATTTTAAAAAAAAGTAAAATAAAAATTAATTTTAATTTCTTTAAAAAAAATACCATTAATTTTGTTAATGTGGCTAGATTTGAAGATCAAAAAGACCATTTAACATTATTAAAAGCATTTCTAGAATTAAAGGAAAATTTTAAATTTAAACTTTTATTAATCGGTAATGGAAAAAATGAACAATATATAAGAAAGTATATTAAATTGAATAATTTACAAAATAATGTTAAAGTACTTAATAATATTAAAAATCCATTTCCATATATTTTGAAATCAGATTTTTTTGTTTTATCCTCTATTTACGAGGGATTGCCTAATGTTTTATTAGAGGCGATAACTTTAAAAAAATATGTAATTTCAAGTGATTGTCCAACTGGTCCTAAAGAAATTTTAGATTACGGAAAAGGAGGAACATTATTTAAAACTAATAATTCAAATGATTTGAAAAGAAAAATTATCCAGACCTACAATAACAAAAAAGATAAACAAACAAAAATAAATTATTCTTATAATAATCTTAAAAAATTTGATAGTTTAAGTAATTTAACAAAATACCATGATTTGGTTAAACGTTTTTTAATAAATTAAAATATTTTTGCTTGAACCATCTTTTATATTTTCAGAATAACGACCAATATCTTCTATTAGTTTAATTTTTTTTATGTCATAAAATTTATAATCTATCGAAACCAAAAAATTAATTAAATCGTTTATGTTATAACCAAACTCTTTATAAAGATATGGTGCAAGCTCCATAAATATCGGTGGTTTACATTTTTTCAAAAAATTCTCACCTCCTTTTAAAACATTTAATTCAGAACCATCAACATCTAATTTTATAAAATCGACATTCTCAATTTTATTAGAATTAACATATTCATCTAGAGTGAATATATTTGAATTAATTGTATCTTTTTTAAATCCTTTATGTTTTGGGTGCTGCTCATCTATAGATTTTAAATCCCAACTAGAATAAACACTTGGGGGGATTTTTTTTTCATTTGAACTTAAAAAAGCTTGATCTATGTGAATATTCTTTGATAATTGTGGATTGAGCTTAAGATTTTTTTTCATCTTATCAAATGCATATTTAGTAGGTTCTATGGCAAATATCTTTGCATCTCTAAAATTATCAGCAAATTGGAGAGCCTGTACTCCAAAATTAGCACCTATATCTAAAATAGTCTTGTAATCTTTATATTCTAATTTATCGGCAGTATCTTTTATTTCTCTTTCAAATGAACCAAACAAAAATATATGTAAATCAATGGCTTCTGATAAATCTATGTTCCAATAAATATTTTGTCTTTTACAAATAAAATTATTTGAAAAAAATAATGATAAAATTCTATAAATTTGCCTTGCAAAAAAAATTTTATATTTTGTTTTCATTGATTAAATTATTAAATATTTGGTAATGTCTAAATTTTGTATATTTTTTACAATTTAGTTTAGTATATTTTCTTTTTTTAATTTGATTCTCTTGATCATTAACAAATAATTTTAATTTATTTGATAACTCTCTATATTCATTATTTTTGAATAAGATTCCAGATTTTCCACTATCCAAAAATTCACTTGGACCATTCGGACAATCACTTGAAATTATGAGAGAATTAGATAGAGCTGCCTCAACAATAACAAATCCTACTTCTTCCCACAATGATGGCAATATAAATGCTTCACACTTTCGCATAAATTTATAAACATTTTCAGTTCGTTCTATTAATTTTATTTCATTTGTTAGACCATAATACTTAATCTTATTTATCAACTTATTTTTTTCTTCACCATTTCCAATTAAAAGTAATTTAATATCTTTATTACTTGTTTCATCTTTAAATAACTTAAATTCTTCAATTAAATAAGTAAAATTTTTTTGTTTCGATAAACGACCAATAGACAAAAAGTATTTTTGATTTAAATCAAAATTTGAGGGAGAACTTTCATCATATTTTTTCAAAATAAATTCTTTAATATCTAATATTGCATCTGGTAAAAAATAAATTTTATCTTCAGGAAAAAGATTTTTTTTTTTTAGTTTTCCTAATAATTCCTCTGATGGACATGTAATGAAATGAATACAATTTGATGCCATTTTCCAAAGTAATTTTCTCATAAAATTCAATTGTGGATATCCTGATATTCTCAAAACTAATTTTGTCTTAATACTAAAAATTTTAAAAAGGGAAATTGGTAATGATGTAATTAAATGTGTAATTAAATAATCAGGTTTTTTGTTAATTAATAATTTTAAAAGAGGAAAAAAATTTATAAAAAAAACAATAACGTATGAGAGCCTACTCAATAAAAAACCCTTTTTTGGTAAAAACTTATAAATATTAGGTCCCAAATTTATTACATTAACTTTATTTTTTCTAAAAAAATTATCAAATTCGTTCCATTCACCAAATACATTAATAATACTTACTTCAAAATTTTTAGAATATTTTGCAAAAGCTGTTGCTGAATTTTTAGCAGATTTTTCAGTACCCACTCTATCTAAACATGGAGCCCAATAATAAACTGATTTTTTCATAAAATAAATACTAAAATTTTTTAAAATCTAAAATTTTTTTGTTTTTAAAATTTTTATACCACTTTACAGTTTTTTTGATTCCTATTTCTATATCCGTAAAACTCTCAAAACTTATTTGTTTTTTTAATAATCTATTATCACCATATGTTTTTTTCATTTCTCCTTTTCTATAAGGCTTTTTAACAACAAAAGTTTTTTTTTTATTATATTTATCTATAAGTGAAATGATTTTAGTTATCTTGATTGGATTTGATGAACAAATATTAATAATATTCTTTTTAATTTTATTCACTTTTATAAATTTTGTCAAAATATCGCACAAATCATCTATATAAGTAAAATCTCTTACATAATTACCGTTATTGAACAAATAGAATTTTTTATTATCATGTGATTTTTTTAGATATGTAATAAAAATCATATCCGGTCTTGAATATGTGCCATAAACAGTAAATGGTCTAAAAATTTTTAAATCAACTTCAGTTTTTCTAAAAAAATTTTGTAGTATTTTTTCACATTCTTTTTTTGTTTTTGCGTAAGTATTTAATGGTTTAAGACTATCCGTTTCTTTAATTGGATATTTTAATTTATTGCCATAAACAGAACTTGAGGATGTAAAATAAAATTTCTTGACGTTATTTCTATAAGATATTTTCATTAAATTTTTTGTAGCAGTAATATTATTGGAAATGTAACTTTTTGGATTTTTAAATGAGTACATAATACCTGGCTGTGATGCTAAGTGAAAAACAATGTCAGGCTTAAATTTAGAAAAAAGTTTAATTAAGTCAGACCTATTTTTAAGATCAAGTTTAATGAAATTAAAATTTTTTTTTTTTTTTAAAATATTAATTCTATATTTTTTATAATTTTTTGAATAATATGAATTAATATTATCAATTCCAACTACCCGATGTTTTAAATTAAGTAAATTTAAAACGAGATGAAAACCAACAAATCCTGCTGCTCCAGTAACTAAAATTTTCATTATATTTTTGTTATCATTTGAGAGGCTCTTTTTTCCCAAGTATATTTTTTAGCTGTTTTGAGGGCATTTTTTCTTATTTTAATATATTTGTTATTTTTAAAATTTACTTTATCTATTTGTTTTTTCCAGGAATAAATATTTAAATAATTTTTAATTAATATTGCGTTGTAATTATTTTTTAAAATTTCTTTAAGCACTTTAATTTCTGAACTTATTATTAGTCTACCTGCACCAAGATAATCAAACATTTTCATTGGTGACATAAAATTTATAATATTTCCAGTATTACCAGAAAATGTTGCTTTATTAGTATATGGCATTAACAAGATGTCCATTTCAGATATTTTTCTTTTTACATCTTTGTAGGAAATTTGTGGGTGAATAATTAAGTTTTTAGAATTGAATTTTTTAATTTCTAAGAACTCATCTTTAGATCCTCCATATATATAATATTTATTATTTTTATCTAAACGAGATAATCCAATTATTAATTGCAGACCCCTTGATGAGTAAACACTGCCAAAATAACCTATTTTTTTTAATTTTTTTCTAAAATTATAATTTTTCTTATAGTTTTTAATATCAGTTGCATCAGGTAATATTAAATAATTCTTACAATTGTAATTATATTCTTTTTTAATAAATTTTTTTAGACTTTTAGTAATAAAAATTACCTTACTCAACACTGGTGAATTTAGTAACCTTAAATATTTAAATAAACTAGACAATATCTTTCCACCACTTGAAAGATCATCATGGATTTCAAATATGTGTTTTTTTTTCAAAATAATTAAAACAAAACAAATTAATAAATTTCTTGTAATAATCAAATCTGGTCTAAGCTCAAATGATTTTTTGATAATTTTTAGAGGTAAAAAAAAATGATTTAAACCAGACATTAATTTTATTTTTTTACCAATTTTGTAAATTTTTATTTTACTATTTAAATCATAATAATTATCAATAGATTTATTTATGCAAGATAAATTCGGAACAATTAGATTTATATTCTTTCCAAGTAATGAAAAGGCCTCACACATTTTTACGATTTGCAAACTATTTGCAGTTTTTGATGGAATATTCGATGTTGCTAAGTAATGAATTTTCATTAATAAATATTGATAGATTTTTTATATTATTTAATGAACAAAAATAAACAAAAAAAAGAAATTTTATTTTACTGCCCTTATATTGAAAGAGGGGGAATTAGTGCAACGTTATTAAAATACACAAAATTTTTAAGTAAATTTTATGATATTTCAGTTTTTACAAATAGTTTTTCGACTAATGTCCTTTGTCAGTTTAGTAAAAAAGTAAAAATAATTAATATAAAGAATAATTTTTTTTATCAAAATAGGATTTTAAATAATTTGATAGTTTTTACTAAAATGTCAAAATTTACTAATAAAAATTGCTTAATTTTTTCCCTACAAGATCACTTTCTAATTTTACTTTTAAACAAATTCATTACCAAAAAAAAAATAATTATTAGAACAAGCTCAATAATCCCTAATGGGAAAAATAAAATAGAGGAAAAATATTTGAAAAATTCATTTTTAAAAAAGCATCTTATAAAAATTTATAGACTTGCAAATAAGGTAATTACATTTTCCAATGAAAATGTAAGATATTTTAGCTCAAAAAATATTAAATCAACCTGTATCTATAATTATTTTAAAAAAAATAAAGTTTTTGTTAAAAAAATTAGAACAAATAGAAAAAATATTTTTTTTATAGGAAGATTTTCACATGAAAAAAACCCAATTTTCTTTTTAAAAAATTTGATCAATTTTAAAAATATTAATTTACATTTAGTTGGAGATGGTTATCAAAAAAAAATGTTATTAAATTTAGCTAATAACAAAAAAAATATTTTTTTTCACGGATTTGTGGATAATCCTTTCAAAAAATTTAAAAAAAAAATTGATTTACTTTGCATTACTTCGCTATATGAGGGTACCCCAAATGTTATGGGTGAAGCAATGTCTTTTGGAGTTCCAGTTTTGGCACCAAAAAACATTGGTTTGACAAATTTATTTTTAAAAAATGGCAAATATGGTTTCTTATATCAAAACGATAATAATTTATCTTTTAAAAGAAAAATTTCTGAAATCTTAGACAATTATAGTTTAGCAAAAAAAAAGGCATTATTTGGTTTTAAGAGTCTTGGAAGATTTAATGAAAAAAAAACTCTAAAAAAATTGTTAACTGAACTTCAAAAAATATAAACTACTTCTTATTAAAATTTTTATACCAACTAATATATTTCTGATATCCAACGTTTATGTGAAACTTAGGTTTGTAACTAAGTAATTTTTTTGCTTTTACTATACTTAATCCACCTCTTTTTGGAGTAAGTTTATCCCAGGCCTTAAATTCTATAGTAATCTTTGGAAAATTTTTTTTTAAAATTTTTATTAGATCTACTATTTTTCTTCCTTCACCAAAGGTAATATTAAATATTTGGTTTCTTGATTTTTTGATTTTGATAATTTTATCAATTCCATTTATTAGGTCATCAATGTAAGTAAAATCTAATTTTTCATTACCATTACCATTGATTACAATTTTTTTGTTATTTAGAGCATTTTCTATGAAAATTTGACTAACTCTTCTACTAACACATCTCTCACCGTATAAAGCAGATGGCCTTACTATTGTATATGGAAAATTAAATACGTGACTGTAAGATTTCACCATCATTTCACCTGCAAGTTTTAAATTTCCATAAATTCCTATGGGTTTACAGTCAAAATTTTCATTAACTTTTTTTCCCCCAAAATTTCCGTAAACCATACTTGATGAAAAATAAATCAAGTGACTTTTTAAATCTCTAGCTATTTCTAAAGAATTTATTAGGGTATTCAAACTATGATCAAAGGTATACTTAGGATCCTTATTTGAAATACTAGCATGGGAAACAGCCGCTAGATGTATTATAACATCAGGTTTGAAACTCAAAATTTTGTTTTTAAAATTTTTCAAGGATCTAAGGTCCATCACATGAATTTTAACTTTATTTTTTTTTAATAATCTAAATCTCTCTAAAAGTACTTCGTTATATAATTTTAAGCTTGATGGTTTTTTATGTTTTTTTGATTTATAATTGTTTACTTCTAAACTATCTATAACCTGACATTTATAACCTTTTTTTACTAAGCTTATAGATAGATTATGTCCAATAAAACCTGCACCACCTAATATAGTAATTTTCTTCATATTTTTTTTTGAATTATTGAATTTATAGTTTTAATCATTTTATCATTTATAAAAGGATGAACTGGAAGTGATATGCTTGTCTTTCCATATTTCTCAGCATTGGGAAAATCTTTCTTTTTCAAACTATATTTGTTTTTATAATAAGACATTAAAGGGACTGGAGTAGCGTAATGAATACTGCTACCTATGTTATTTTTTTTAAACTCTTTTAAAATTCCATCTCTTATTTTTTGAGATCTTAAAAAAATTTGGAAGATAAAATATGAATGACCTTTAGAAAATTTTTGGACTTTAATCTTTTTCGTATTTTCGAAAATTTTTATATATTTTTTTGCATTAATTTGTCTCTTTAGAAGATTGGACTTATATCTTTTTAATTGCCCAATAGCTAATGCTGCTTGAAAGTCTGTTAAACGATAATTTAAACCTAAATTTGTGACATCGTAAATTCCCTGTTTTTTTCTTAATTCTGGAGGTGTATTTACCCCTAAAGCTTTTAAAATTTTAATTTTTTCAATAAATTTTTTGTTATTGGTAATTAATATTCCACCTTCACCTGTAGTTATTTGTTTGGTTGGATAAAAAGAAAAAACTCCACATACACCATAACTACCTGCATGTTTATTATTAAATTTTGTTCCTAAACCATGAGCGCAATCTTCAATAATTTCTATTTTTCTTTTTTTACAAATTTTTATGATTTTATCCATTTCACATGGATACCCAGCCATGTGTACAACTATTAAACATTTGGTTTTCTTTGTAATTTTTTTTTTAATTTCACTTAATTTAATATTTCCATTTAACGGATCTACGTCTGCAAATTTAACATTAGCTCCTGTTAATTCTGCTGCGTGTGCAGTTGCTGTATGAGTTTGAGCTGGTACTATCACCTCATCACCTTTACCAAGCCCTAAAGCAATACATGCAAGATGTAATCCTGACGTACAATTTGAAACTGTCGTAGAATATTTTACATTTGTGTATTTACTAAATTCTTTCTCAAATTCATGGCTGTTTTTACCATGTGTTAACCATCCGCTTTTAATTGATTTTGTAACTAAAGATAAGTCAGATTGTCTTATATCAGGTTTTGAAAATGGAACTTTCATCATTTAAAGAAATGGCATACTTATATATATTAAACAATTATAATCAAATAAAATTATCATGTGTGGAATAAACGGTTT
>MDSV01096264.1_pt1 | contig 19248 bp, 10 predicted proteins | sample 810851 | NCBI WGS metagenome assembly MDSV01 (sample SAMN05326640, study PRJNA326480) | marine metagenome | isolation source: seawater | place: Atlantic Ocean: North East | collected 2012 | reverse complement strand
TTGAAAGATGGTGATGTTTTATCGATAATTGTCCGTCGATGATTAAACTTAGTTTAGCGGTCATCGTTAAATGACCCTCCTTGGGTGCTCAGTACAGAGGCCTCACCATGTCACGCGTTGCTCCACGAGTTGGTTTCATGGCAAGTGCCGTTTCAGTGTTGCTTATTCTTTCACTTCTAATGAATTCATGGTTAGGGTTATTTCCAGCAGTAATTTCTGGTGTAGTACCTATGAAATTCCATCTTCATTATTACATTTCAAATTTGTTAGGGTTGCAATTTTCTGCTGCAGCATATTCTGAATCAGGAGTAATTACACTTCAAGAAAATATTCAACTAATTCTTCTCCCTATTTCTATAACGATTGCTAGAATAGGACTTCGTAAGATACCCGTTTTTGAAATGCCAAAAACAGCTAGTTTGTCAGAACAGGCAGAAGCAATGGAGGCCGGAACCGTCGCTAAGGTAGCAGTAGAAAATCAGTCTAGTGGTGTCACGATTTTATTGTCAAGAATACTCCTCTTCAGTACATCATTATTATTTATTCTCAATAGCATGATAGGTGTCTTCCCTGGTTTTCTTTTCAATCAAGGTGGAATGAAGATTCATCCAATTTATGCTATTTCTCGACTTCTTGGAATGGACCCGAGTGGACCTACATGGTCTCAAGCAGCAATGATAGGAACTCAAGAAATCATCATGATTTGGATAATAGTTTTCATTACTCCATTAGCATTTTCAATAAGGCCTAAACCGTCTCAATCAGAAGAAATCCAGTCGGAATTACCCCCTGTTGGTAGATCAAATGACAGAGTAATCAATCCTCTTGCTGCTGAAGTTATTGCATCAGTTTTGGGAGAAGCACAGAGGGTTGACTCTGAAACAGTTGACTCTGCACTAGGCGAGATGGACAAGATCGTTGAGTCGAGTATTACTTCCTCTCCTTCAGCTGTTATGGGAGATATGGTCGAAGATGAAATTTTAATTCATGAAGATGGAGAATCGTCTGGTCCAGAATTTGTGATAGAGGCCCCTAAAGAAGAAGCGAAATTACATTTGGATAAGGATGATGTTAATGCGATAGAAAAAGATGTTCATGAGGAATTTATTCCAGATGCATCAACACTTTTAGGAATTGAATCTCCCGATGAATCTTCTACAGAATCATTGCTGGAAAATGAATCCTTATTGGGGGGTGAAGAGCCTTCTCCTATAATCGAGGTAAAAGAGAATGAAGTAGATATTTCTGAAGATGAAGAATCTAAGTCTTCCATTAAGGAGGTTGAAGTTCAAGAAGTAGATATTTCTGAAGATGAAGATATTGACTCTGATATCATAGGGCAAGAAATTGAAAATGTTTCAATTCCTAGTAGGGCTACTCCTAGTATTTCAGGAGAAATGTCTGTTAGGCCAACGAGTCTTCCTGCTACTGCGGAATTAGATCCAAAGACTGGAAGATGGATGATTAATGGTGTCCCAGTAGGTCCTAAGGTTACTGCAACTGGTCTTGATTCAGATTCTAGAAATGTAAGAATCGGGGGGGAAGACCCTCTTAAAGAATCTAAGAAAAACGAAGAAATCACCACTCCGAAGAGTCCAGAACGTAAAGGTGAGAAAAGAGGTCAGAAGATTGAGACGCCTGAATCTGAAGTTCCTCCACAAAAGCTAACTAAAGATGGACAACGAGAACACGAACCGCTTCCAGATATGCCTGAGATGACAGGTAGGCCAAACGCTGAAAGGCCTAAGGAAAGAAAAGATGATGTCGAACTTCCTGATATGCCTAAATTCTAATTTTGAAACTAATTATGCTGAAATAAGGAGGCAATTCTTCTATGCGCTCCCATGAAGAAGAACCCTTCGAGGTTCTACGCATATTAGGTGAGCAAATCAGGGTTAGAATAGGTCTTCTTGCAATGGTTGGTATTGTTTGTATTTCTATAGGATACATACTTGCTGGAGAGGGAGTTCGATGGTTACTTTCTTCATCATTTCTACCTGATGGGGCTAAGGTGGTTGTACTACATCCTCTTGAAGTGGTTCTTTTACGCTTGAGAATAGCTGGTTATCTTGCTTTAACAGCAATAGTAATTGTCCTTTCTATTGATGTTCTCCTACGTGGAAGAAGAGTAGAATCTTTACGAGAATCTGCATCAGATCTTTCAGTGACTATTCAGCCTCATGTTGGTACTGCGATTGTTGTATTTTTCTCAATGCTTGGATTGTCTGCATTGGGAGTATTCTATTCGTTTGAATTTGTGATACCGCTGTTGTTAGAATATCTTACTTCTGATGCTGAATCAGTAGGTCTTACTACTACTTGGCAATTAGAAGCTTGGGCGGGTTTCATCGTATCGTTGACCGGAGCTAGTGTACTTGTTTTCCAAACTCCATTGGTTATTCTAGCACTTCTAAGAAGAGAATTAGTTAGTAGAGAATCTATATCTTCCAGACGTCGTGAAATTTGGTTTGTAACTGTCGCATTTTCTGCATTTGTTAGCCCTCCTGATCCATTATCCTTACTTTTGGTTGCTTTACCTGTAATCGTGCTAATGGAAGGCACTTTGATACTTGATTCGATATTTTCCAATAATTAGTTCAAACGGTGAACGCTTTGAACCGACTGCCATGCGCAGGTACATGGACATCACAATTGTACTAGGTAGCAAGTCGGACATGCCGGTAGCAGAAAAAGCAGCAAAAATACTAGATGAATTCGAAGTAAAGTATCAAATTCGAATTGCTAGCGCTCATCGTTCTCCCGATTATCTTCATGGAATTGTAGATGTTGCTGAAGAAGATGGTTGCACGGTGTATATCGGGATGGCTGGAGTAGCAGCAGCTCTTCCTGGCGTTCTTGCTTCAATGACTCCTAAACCTGTTATTGGTGTCCCTGTTGGTAGCAAAGTACCGTATGATAGTCTTCTGAGTATTGTTCAGATGCCTCCTGGTATGCCTGTTGCAACTGTGGGGGTTGATAGAGGGGACAATGCAGCATTACTTGCTTTACAGATTATTGGAGTTGCAAACGATGCAATAGCAGACGCAGTAGTTGCATATAGGGAAATGAGGACTAATGCAGTTATTGCTGATGATCAAACTCTACAAGAAGAACGTGGCGCTTAGGTGGTCTTATGGACACTCAGATGTTAATCGATGAGGCAGTAGAAGCTCTAACCTCCAAGATAGATGATACTGCAATCATAGCATGTAGTGGGGGTATTGACAGCACAGTGGCTGCAGTTTTAGCGAATCGTGCCATTGGTTCTATGCTACATTGCGTATATGTTGACACTGGATTCATGAGAAAGAATGAAACTGAAGAAGTATCAAAAATGCTTAACGAACACGGTTTGAACCTGAAAGTAGTAGACGCTAGTGAAAGATTCTTCAAGCATCTAGAGGGAGTAATTGATCCTGAAGAGAAAAGAAAAGTTATTGGCGAACAATTCATCAGAGTTTTTGAAGAAGAGCAAGTTTTGATTGGCGCTAAGTACCTTGTTCAAGGAACAATCGCTCCAGACTGGATTGAGTCAGGAGGTGGTTCTCGTGATACAATCAAATCACATCACAATGTAGGGGGACTACCGGAAGATGTTGATCTAATAATTGTAGAACCATTGAGGGAATTTTACAAAGACGAAGTTCGAGCGATAGCACGAGTACTAGAGATTCCTTCTTCTGAAAGACAACCTTTCCCTGGTCCAGGTCTTGCAGTTCGTGTTCTTGGGGAATTAACTCCTGAACGTGTTGAAACTTGCAGGGAAGCATGTCATATTGTTGAAGAAGATCTTCGTGCTGCTGCTGAAGAAGGTAAATGCGATATTCCGTGGCAATATTTTGCAGCTTTGTTACCTGTTCGTAGTGTTGGAGTCCATGGAGATCTTCGAGTTCACGGAGAGACCGTAGTTGTTCGAGCTGTTCACAGTTTAGACGGCATGTCTGCTCATTATGCACCAATTCCTCACGACGTACTAGCTGCTACCTCGACCAGGATAACCAATGCACTGAAGGGAAGTGTCAATCGAGTTGTTTACGACATTACCCACAAACCTCCGGGTACAATTGAGTGGGAATGAAAATCGGAATCACCCGATTCCTTCATCAATGGAAGGGTAGTCGCTGGGCTGTTGCCGAGATAGCTTAGCTGGTGGAGCGGCGGACTGTTAATCCGCAGGTCGTGGGTTCGAATCCCTCTCTCGGCGCTTATTTGATTCGGCAATCGCTGAATTCTCAATCTTAATATGTCCAAATTAAGAGCAGTATGTCGTTTTTTGGTTTATGGAGATAAACAGCCCATAAAGTACACTACGTCGATGGCCAATTATGTATGGAAGCACCGTCATGGCCACCTTAATGTCGATTGTAATGATAGGGATTATTTCCCCAGCTACTGGAATGATAATGATCGCAACTAGTGTATTTGGAACATTAATATTCTTTAGAGTTCAAAGTTTGAGGCACATTACACGTGGGAAATATATTCCTCGTGAAATATGAATAGTAGGGTTAGAAAATGATTACGATTTTTTTGAGTCTAGTTATGTTAGTTTTATCTCCGTTTTACCTTCTAGGTAAGGCGATTATAAATCATTCAAATCAAATGAAAAATATTCAAGGCGAAATCTAGTTAGGTGAATTAATGATCTCCAAATCCATCCCTATCTCGTATGAAGATATTACCATCAGAATGGCAAATTCTAACAATCTTCTTGAGGCAACTGAGTGGTCAATGATGATTGCAGTCTGGATAAGAAAAGGAGTTTTTCATTAGTATTCCCTAGAACATAATTGATAATGTATCAATCGTTCCATTCTTTCCATTCACCATCTGGCATCTGAACCCACCATTGTCCGTTTTCGTCTTCCCAGTAACTGTATCCATCACCACCTGTTGTGATTTCGTCAGCTGGTGGAGCCCAATCTGAAGGAATAATTTTGCTTAAGATAGATTCGAATTCTTCCTCACTGTCTTCTTCAATTACAGGTTCAAGTTCTGGTTCAAGTTCTGGTTCAGGACTAGGCTTTGGGGGATTTCTCCGTGGTGGGCCCCTGACTCTTGAATTATTACTAGGTGATTTGGCTTTATCATTAATTATTGAGCCACTTATTTCTGCTTGTTTTTCTTTTAATTCATCCATCATAAGCTCATATCTTTGAGAAGAAATTTTTTCTCTCTTCATAGCACGACGGAGGTTTTTCTTTGCTTGATCAAGGTCTTCTAAATCAACAGCGGTCATTATATTTCGTTCCAACCCTCTGATGAATGCACTCTTTCTAGCCCGAATTAATACTGTTCCAGTGATACTTACAAGTGCGAATAGAATTGTAAAAACAAGTCCTATTGCATCAAGATCTCCATCCGCTAATTGCTCAACAAATGTCTTTTCAACATTATTTTGATTCAATAGATCAAGTAGTAATTGTTCGTCAGCGATTCCTGAACCTTCGTCTCCGGGAGATTCAGCGCCATCAACGCAACCATCTTGATTTTGATCATTTGGCCCAGGTAGTCCATTGGGAGTTACGGCTTCCCAGTTAGTATATCCTAGTGGGCATGCATCAACTGCATCTAATATGCCGTCATTATCATCATCATTATCCTCGCTTGTACCATCTCTACACCCATCTGAATCGTGATCTGTTGCAGGAGGTTGTGATCTAGATTCCCAATTTTTAGAACCCTTAGCACATTTATCATCTTGATCTTTCACATTGTCATTATCATCATCATCATCTTCTAATTCATCATGACAACCATCTCGATCATAATCTAATTCTCTGTCCGAGGAATTCCATCCGATTTCACCAGAGGGTGAAGAGCATTGGTCTTCATCATCCAATAATCCGTCATTATCATCGTCTTTATCTTCTTCTGAATTATCTAAACAACCATCTGAGTCATAATCTTGAGATATTGTTGATGTCCAATCAAGTATCCCTGTCTGGCAGATATCTAACTCATCAATCACTCCATCATTGTCTGAATCACTATCGCAAATATCTCCTATTCCATCGTCATCATAATCAGATTGTAGAGGGTTAGCTATTTCGACACAATTGTCAATTAAATTTGGATCTGAACCATCGAGATTGTCCCCGTATCCGTCCTCGTCTTGATCTAACCATTGTGACGCATTGAATGGAAAAGCATCCGAATTACCGGACCATCCATCACTGTCAAAATCCGAACATCCTAATACATCTAGATAGGATGTTCCAGGGATTGTAGGACATCCGTCAGGAGATAATCCATCGGGGTTATCCCCATATCCGTCATTATCAAAATCAACCCATTGTGTATCTTCATTCGGTAATTCGTCAATCGAATCAGCATATCCGTCACCATCTGAATCGATACAACCTAAGATTCCTCCGAGGGTTGAATTTCCAAAAGTTTGGATACAATCATCTGCATCTGTTCCTTCAGGTTGATCTCCAAACCCGTCATCATCCGTATCATTCCATTGAGTGGGGTCATTAGGAAAGGCATCATCCTCGTCTGGCCAATTATCTCCATCTATATCTGGGTAACCAAGACTTCCTTCCATGGTGGATTGGCCAGAATCATCAGGACATGCATCTGGACCTTCACCAGCAGGATTATCTCCGTATCCGTCTCCATCTCTATCAGCCCACTGTGTGGAGTTTAATGGAAAATCATCATCCTCATTTGCCCATCCATCGCCATCAGTATCTATACATCCAAATTTGCTATTCTGGCTTGAAGTACCAGGGATAGTTGGGCAATCGTCATATTTTTCTCCTTCAGGATTATTATCTCCGTAGGAATCGCCATCCATGTCTTCCCATTGTTCAGGATCATTCGGCGAACCATCTCCAGTTTGATTCACAAATAAGCCCGTCGTTGGGTCTACATCGTAGTAGTGATTGTCACCATATCCATCTCCATCTGTGTCAACCCACTGAGAAGGATCAATTGGCATAAAATCTCCAGAATCTGAATATCCATCTCCATCAGAATCGATACATCCTAGCTTATCTTGGGTCGAATTTCCCCACTCTATCGGACAATTATCATCTATATCTAATACTCCATCATCATCATCATCATTGTCTTCATCAATATCTCTGCATCCATCGTCATCAAAATCGGTAATAGAATTACTTATCCATCCTGAATATCCTGTAGGGCAATTATCGGTAGCATAGTACTTCCCATCCCTATCTTCGTCTTGTATCACTCTCAGAACAATTGTTGTATTTCCTGCTTGTTGAGTTATTGGCAATCCGTCAATATATGATCGACAGTATTCATCTTGTCCAGTACAAGACATGGTACTCGCAACAATATCTCCTTTGTCTGAGACAGCTAAATTCGTAAATGCAGAATATGAAGCAGAAAAATTAGTAATCATTATCCAACCATCATCGGATGTATGATTTAATTTGACTAAAATTCCATGTTGTTGACTGGCAGTAATGGGTGCAGTCATTCCTGCAAATTCTGCATCACAAATTGAAATTGCGTAGCATGCGCTTGCTCCTAGAATAATTTCGCCCTTTGGGCCGACTGCAGTGCTGTGAATATATTCGTCTCCAGCACCTGTTGACGACCAAGCTCCCTCCCATGTCAAAGACGAATGATTGTATATTGCCCAAAATGCATCAGATGATCCTGAATTGGATAGTGAATGAGTACCTAATGTCATGGTTGTGGAGAAAAAATTCCCTGCAATTAAGACTCTGTGGTCATCTACTTCGCTCATTGATTGTCTATATGTCCCAGCATTGCCTGCAATCAGTTCGTACCAGTCTAACTCTCCGCTTGAATCAATTCTTGCTAGGAATGCTTGATGCCCACTCATATTTGTTGTCCCATCAAAAGTGAATACACATTCTTCTCCCTGTCCTTCGCAAACAGTTCCTGAAATAATTGCTCCATCATTGGTGGCTACAATGCCTCTTTGTCTAACTGGGTGGAATCCTCCTGCAAATCCTCCACTGGTGAAAATGCCTCCATCGTTAGCACCGCTTCCCATCGATTTTGCCCATTGTGTATTCCCTGATGAGTCAATTTTCATTAAGAGAATATCAGGCCCACCTATTGATGAATTACTCTGTGTTAATCCGTCGATATCCACTGAACAGGATTCGGAAACTAAATTACAATACGTGGCAATAGCATAAATGTCCCCGTTTGGTGCTTCTGCCAGTTCGGTAACAATTTCCCAACCTTGTTGTGTTCCTATCGAAATGCCCCATAACCATGTACCATTTGCATCCATCCTAAGTAAAAATCCATCATCATAAAATTGTGGTTCAATAACGACTCCATCCTTGGAAAGATTACATTGGTTACTTGCCCAACAGAATGAACCACCAATTAACCAATCTCCGTTAGATAGTTGTAATGTCGCATCAATTCTATCCCCAAATCCTGAACCATTGACAATAGAAATACCTGGTGCTATAGGCTCCATAGTTCCATTTAGCCCTATTTGCGAACTAAATAACGGAGAAAAAGCGGATGAATTGTCATTTGCACCGTTCGGATCAATAATGCATTCTGGATTGCCCCAAGCTGTCCATTGCTGAGGTTGTGGACCAGCACAAGCCCACCCACTGGCTAATACTCGGTCGTCATTTGCTCCAAATGATAAGGCATTTACTGTGGTTGTATAGATATTTGAATCAATGATTGTTGTAATAAATGAACGAGGGTTTTGAACAATATTAGTTTCAAATGCATTTTCATCAGAATCTAATTCATGCTGAATGGGTGAATCTCCGATATGAATCAGACTTAATGAGAGAAGGACAGCAATCAATAGCGCCCGTCTCATGTTTGTGGGGTGTTTTCTGACTACATGAACGATTGTACGAATATTACCCTCTGGAACCATTTGTTTGATATGTTTGGAATTCTCACAGGATTACGATGGACCGGTATCTCGAGCCTTCATTTCGATTCGTCCCGATTTTCATCGCTTTGTTAATGATTCTAGGGCCAATGACTGGAATGATTGGTTTTTCTAATGATTTTACAGAATTATCAAATGAAGAGAAGTGGGTGGGTCCTCCTGGAGTTGGGACCTCAAATGCTACAATTATTACTACTACTTATCTCAATGGTTCACATTCTTATGATGATCTATACATTGGTTGTTCCACTTCTTCCTCTTGTGGTTCAATTGTATCTAATGGTTCACTTATTTTAACTGTAAATACATTAACAGTAGATGCTGGCGCTTCAATCATTTCTAGCGCCTTTTCAAATATGACTCAAGGCCTAGGCACCTCGGTTCAACTTTCTTCTAGTTGGCGAGGAAATGGAGCAGGAGGAGCCGGACATTATGGTTCAGGAGGTTCAGGTGGCGGAGTTTCTAGTTCCAATGGTGGTTCTTCCTACGGAGTTGGAAATGAAACTGGATCAACTGGTGGTTCAATCAATGATTCAAATGGTAATTTAGTATCAAGTGGCGGAATTGGTGGTGGGCATATTGTTGTGTTTGCAGATTCTATTGAAATTTCCGGAATTGTCACTGCATCCGGAAATGACGGAGATCCTGGATACCGTTACAACAATGGTTCAGGCACAGGAGGTCCCGGCTCTGGCGGAGGTTCAGGAGGTTCAATTGTAATGTGGGCTAATGATGTTACAATTAGTGGCCAATTACTCGCTGAAGGAGGAGATGGAGGCGATGGAGAAGATGGCGACTGTCTTCCCGGTTCTGCTTGTCTATTCATGTATGACGGTGGAGATGGCGGAGGTGGTGGCTCTGGAGGAATAATTTCTGTCAGAGCAAATAGTACCAACAATCTGAATATTTCGACAAATGCTATTGTATCATCTTCTGATGGTTCTGGAGGTAGTGCTGGCGCTCCTTATGGCACAGGAGCGGCAGGTGTAGCCGGAACAAATGGAAGTGTAGGGTCTTCTTCCACGGGAATTTGGGCTGGATGGTCTAGTGGAAGTGGAGGAGGAAGTGGCCCTGCTTCATCATCCACACCGGATGCATATGAGCCGAATGATAGCCAATCAAATGCAACTTGGGGCAACGCTTCTATTAGTACATCAACTAGTCTGAATTCCACTTCGTGGTCTGGATTAACTATTCACAGCACTACTGATACTGATTGGTTTTGTTTTTGGATCAATCAGACAGCACAATTTTGGTTTAATATTACCTTTATTGATGCTAACGGGGATATTGATCTAAGATTATATGACTCCGGTGGAAACCAGATTTCATCCTCTACTGGTGTTTCTAATTCAGAATCAGTTACTCAATATGTGACCTCTTCAGCATTTTATTGTGCAGAAGTTTACGGATATTCTGGAGCAATCAATTACTACAACGCCACATTAGAGGTAGAATCAACCACAGTTGTCTCTCAAAACGATGCAGGATCAGGTCAAGATGCTGGTCAATCAATTTCTACTGGATTACCACTTAGTGGCCCAAATAACGTAACTTATGGGGGATATCTAAATGAGTTATCAGATACAGACGATTATTATTCAATTTATGTTCCTTACAATTCTACTATTAGTGCCACTATGACCCACGCTACTGGTTTAGATTTTGATTTGCGTTTGTATGACCCATCAGGAACTTTGATCTCGACGGCTTCATCATCTGGTGTTCCTGAAAATGTTACTAGCATTGGCACAGTGGTATGGCCTGCTGGAAATTACTCATTAAGAGTAGATGTTTATCCCTTTTCTTTAGCTACAAATACTGGTAATTATTCGTTCAGTTATTGGATCTCTGGAGCATCGTCCTTTGCAGCAGCTCCTGGAAACATTTCAGCAACTCTATCTAGTAATTTGACGTATGGTGAACTAGAATTGAGTAATCTTAGTACAAATTCATCGTATACATATCAACTGGAAATTGCAGCATTAGAGTATCATAGTTCAAATAACTCTTACACTACTCTATCATCTACTTCTTCTATTCTCAATGTTACACAAAGTAATTTCACAATTCCTGTTTCTAGTTCTGGGACGAATTTTAGTTTCCCACAACGAGCAGGAACATGGTGTCTATATGGTGGACTTTCACAACCATCTTCAGGTTCTACAAGTTCAGGTTTCATAATGATCAATGAATCATATGATTGCATTGAAGTAAATATGTTGGACTTTGTAGTCTTGAATGAGACCGCAGGTTTTGTTTTAGGAACAAATCTTACAGCTGGAGATTCTTATCGATTTAATTGGACGATGGTCGATATGAATAACTATTCAACTTTACAAAGCGGTAATATCTCATTTACTCCCTCGATTTCAATTAAGACGTCTATAATTCCATGGAACCCTCCTAATTCAGGGGCAGAACGATGTATTCTCATGTATCTTGAGAATTCATCAACAAATGCAATTCTTGATTCCGCATTAGACTGTTTCACACCTGAATGGCCTAGAGTAAATATGACAAATGTCACTTATGATCGAAACTCTACAACTAACGAAGTTAGATTTGAGTTAACTGATCTAAATGTAGGAGAATCATATCAGTGGTCTGCAAGGTTAGAGGCTTGGGCAAATGGAACATTTACTAATGTCACTTCGTTGAATAATCAAACAATTTATGCATCAAATTCCAACATGAGTAGTCAAATATGGAATTATACTACTCCTAATGCAAGTGCCTTTTACTGCGCATACATCACTTTGTCTAATTCAAGTAACCCATTTTTGGATGAGGATGGTCGTTGCTTCCAACTATTTTTCGATGATGATTGGGATGGAGTTTGGAATGAGGATGATTTGTGCCCAAACACTAGTGCAAATGCGACTGTAGATATCGATGGTTGTGATGCAACTCAACGAGATTCAGATGGAGACGGATACGTCGATGCATCTGATGCTTTCCCATTCGATGCGACTCAATGGTCAGATGGAGATGGTGATGGATTTGGCGATAATCCGAGTGGGAATAATCCTGATGCTTTCCCTACAGATAGTTCTCAGTGGTCTGATGGTGACGGTGATGGTTATGGAGATAATCCAAGCGGTAACAACTCTGACGCTTTCCCAACCGATCCTAATGAATGGGAAGATTCAGATGGAGATGGTTATGGAGATAATGGGGATTTCATGCCCAACGATCCATCTCAATGGATAGATTCTGATGAAGATGGTTACGGGGATAATAGTACTGGAACTGATGGGGACGCATTCCCTGAAGATTCTACTCAGTGGTCAGATCAAGATGGAGATGGTTATGGAGATAATCCTCAAGGAACCACTCCTGATGAATTCCCTAATGATCCGAATGAGTGGGTTGATACAGATGGAGATGGATATGGAGATAATGGTGACTTTATGCCCAACGATCCTTCTCAATGGATAGATTCAGATGGAGATGGTTATGGAGATAACCTCTCTGGAACTAACCCTGATGTATTCCCTAACGATGGCACCCAGTGGTCTGATTCAGATGGAGATGGTTATGGTGACAATCCACAGGGCAATTTAGCAGATGCGTTCCCTAACGATTCCTCTCAATGGTCTGATGTTGACAGTGATGGATATGGTGATAATCAGACTGGAAATTATCCCGATAATTGCCCTAATACTCCTGTAAATGCTCGCCCTGTTGATTCTAATGGTTGCCATGAATCAGAATTAGATACTGATGAAGATGGAGTTACTGATGATATAGATCTGTGTCCACAAACCCCAGACAGTGAAACTGCTGATTCTAATGGCTGTTCACCATCTCAGAGAGATACAGATAACGATGGAGTGACCGATGATCTCGATGACTGCCCCCAAACTCCGAACGGAGAATCAGTAAATTCAGTTGGTTGTGGAGAAAGTCAACTTGATGATGATCTCGATGGAGTAATGAATGACCGAGACAATTGCCCATCAACTGATTTTGGTCTTGTAGTAGATGGATATGGTTGTGCCACAAATCAATTAGACACAGATGGTGACGGAGTTAATGATGATATTGATGCTTGTATTTCTACAATCCCATCATATAGTGTTGATGAGCAAGGATGTGCTGATTATCAAAAGGATTCTGATGGGGATTCAGTAATGGACGATAAGGACCTATGCGCCAACACTCCTTCAGGAGAGTCAGTAGATGTCAATGGTTGCGGAGATACACAGAAAGATAGTGATAATGATTCTGTTAAAGATGCAGTAGATTCCTGTCCCGGAACTCCAGGAATTGAGGTTGCAGATGCAGATGGTTGTTCTCCTTCTCAGAAAGATTCAGATGTTGATGGGATAAACAATGCAATCGATGAGTGCCCTCAAACTAATTCTGGTTCTTCTGTAAACAATGTTGGTTGTGCAGATTATGAAAGAGATACGGATGGCGATGGAGTCTTAGATATCGATGATTTCACTTGTCCTTCTACTCCAATTAATGAGATAGCTGATTTGATTGGTTGTGGTCCTTCTGAGAGAGATACCGATGGAGATTTAGTAGTTGATGCATCAGATATTTGTCCTAATACAAATCTTGGAGCATCGGTAGATTCCGATGGATGTTCAGTTAGTCAGAGGGATACAGATGGTGATGGAATCAAAGATGATCTGGATATTTTCCCTAACAACGCTAATGAATGGGATGATTCGGATGGTGACGGAGTTGGGGATAATTCAGATGCTTATCCTGACGACCCTGCTGCTTCTTTAGAAGGAGAACTGGATAATCCAATTGGTTTGATTATGATCATTATAGTAGTCACAATTCTCGCTTTAGGTGGAGGTGCTCTTCTATTCATCAGAAGTAGCAATGATGCTGAAGGAGTTGAAACTCTTGTAGCAGCGAGTGAACAATCTGAAATTCATCAAACTTCGATAGTATCCGAACAGACTTCGTCAACTCAGCCTCAACCTGAACAATTTGTTGATGAACAAGGGAATCATTGGATTAAACAGCCTGATGGTACAATGCTTTGGTGGAATGGAACTGACTGGCAACAGGTAGATTCCTGATTGGCAATTTCTTTGAACGGGGTGTTACATCGTCCATGATATGAGCCCCTCACGAGAGACGGTAAACCGAGTATTAGGTGCAGTAGAAAGTAGTGGGAAGCATTACGGATCTGGATTCCCAATGATTGCAAGTGAGAATGTAATATCTCCAATGGTTCGTCAAGCTTGCGATAGTGATCTTCATGGACGTTATGCTGAAGGTCTTCCCGGTAAGAGATATTACCAAGGTTGTGATGATTTTGATACAATCGAATCGATAGGAATAGATCTCGCCAAGAAGGTCTTTTCAGCACCATTTGTTAATATTCAACCAACCTCTGGAACAGTATCAAACATTGCTGCTCTGAAGGCGTTAGTCAAACCCGGAGATCGTATCACTGCAGTGTCTACTGCAGATGGTGGCCACATTTCTCATGCTCAGATGGGAGCTGTTGGTCTCAGAGGGCTTGATCTGAATACATATCCTTGGGATGCAGATAGGATGGAACCCGACATTGATGCAGCAGCAGCAATGATTCGTGATGTGAAACCTAAATTAGCCCTGTTTGGGGCCTCTGTTTTTTTGTTTCCTACTCCTTTGCAGGAACTTGCAGATGCAGCACATGAGGTCGGTGCGACTGTAATGTATGATGGAGCACACGTTTTGGGTTTGATAGCAGGTGGTGTTTTCCAAGACCCTCTTCGAGAAGGAGCCGATGTAATGACCGGATCTTCTCACAAGACATTCCCAGGACCTCAAGGTGGTTTTCTAATTTCTAGTAGTGAAGATGAGAAGTTTCAGAAGAAATTGAATAATGCAGTTTTCCCTGGAACAAATTCATCATATCATCTTCACCATGTAGCTGGCAAGGTAGTTGCTATGGCTGAATTCGAAGAATTTGGAACTAAGTATGCTCAAGATATTGTTGCAAATGCGAAGGTTCTTGCAAGTTCTCTTGCCTCTGAAGGTTTCGATGTCTTAGCCGAGGAAAGAGGGTATACAGCAAGCCATCAAGTTCTAACTAGGCATGGCGGAATTGATTCAGGAGCAGGAAGAAAAGCAGCGTCTATTCTAGAGGATGCAGGTATTATCACTAACATGAATATGCTTCCAGGAGATACCAAGGCAATGTCTCCATCTGGATTACGTCTCGGTGTTCAAGAACTAACTAGACATGGAATGGGTATTGGTGAAATGGAAGAAGTAGCAGAATGTTTCCGTCGTGTTTTAATTGATGGTGAAGAACCTAGAAAAGTAAAGGAAAAAGTCAATTCTATCCGTTCAAATTTCCAAGAAGTAAAGTATTGTTTTAGAGACTGAGATTTCAAATCCAAACATCATTTTCTGCTGTGAGTTCATCTTTTGAATCTCCAGTATTGATTACTCCTCGAGGTTCGATTAACATCACTTTACATTCATTCTTAGCCTTTGGTTTATGTCTAACGCCCTTCGGTACTACACACATTTCTCCTGCGCTAAGTATCATTGTATGATCCTCAAATTCAATTTCCATCTCTCCTTCGACAACCAAGAATAATTCATCCGTATCATTATGATTATGCCAAATAAATTCACCTTGAATTTTTACCAATTTGATTTGATAATCGTTTAATTCTTCGACAATCTTTGGTGTCCAGTGTTCTGAGAAAAGAGAGAGTTTCTGTTGCAGATTGATTTTCTCCATGGTATGCGTAATAGTAATCCTTTCTTGGTATTTCTGTAAACAATTATTCCGATTCTACATTTGATTGATTTTTTCGTGTTAAGAAACGAATAACATATTCAATTGACCAAATTAATCTGAATTTTTCATGAATTATTCCAAACATTAACCATATCCCCATATGTAACAATGTGATTGCAAATGCCTCAATCAGTGAAACCTGTGGGATGTATTCGATAATTTGCCCTAATAGAGCAAAATGAAGGACATATATCGTTAATGACAATCTTCCTGAGGATGCAAGTACGGAGTTAAATTTAGTCCACCATTTTCTTTGTAATCTGAAGATATCCCATAAGAAAATCGTCCAAGATGCTGAAACAATCACGAACCAATGATTTGCAGGGAAGAATGTCAGAACTCCTTCTCCCATTGTTTCAGCCCAATTCTTTTCCATGGAAATTGCTATGGCAAGCGTTGCTAACAGAGTGCTAAATGCCAACGATCCGCTTCGTAATAATTGCAAACTCCATTTTTCATTAATTTTATTCCCATCTAGATTGCTTCCTATGTAGTAGAATGCAATCCAAGGGAGAATAGGGTAAGTGCCACTGATAAATGCTAATTGAAACCAATGAAGTATCGATTTTACTTGAATCATTGAATTCCAATCTGGACCAGGACTCAGACTTGGAAAATTTCTAAGAATAAGTACTGTGAATAACACAATAAATACAGATTTGTAATATCCAGTATTTTCTTTTATCCATTTTTTGAAATATTCATCCAGACCTGAAATTAATGGTATGATGATAATACATAATCCTAGAAGAGTCAATATTCCTGGAGAATTCCAATTATATCTTTGAGGAAGTAGTATCCCTATAATGAATTGAAGAGCGATTAAAAGAAGTCCTCTTACTAATATCCAATTTACGATATTTTCTCCTCTTTCTTTTCTTTTGCTAAGCCCACTGTGTAGTCCCCATCCAGAAATAGTAACAAACATTGGAGCAGCCATGCCTCCTATTGCTGCAGAAATAAATGCAAGCGGATGAGTCGTTGATACTGGTGCAGGTAGAAGAGCAGCCGTATGAACTTGAACCATGCATAGAATAGCAAATCCTCTCATTGAATCGATATGATTCAACCTAAGTGACATACTCTCACCTAATCCATTCTTTAATTCTACTTTCAGGTTCAAAATCCGAATCAATAATTTGGATTGAATTTCTTATTCTATCAATCGTTACTTCTTTCAGTTCTCCTCTATGATGAACAGTAATCCAACTATCTCCTTCATCGATAGTTTCTCCTAATTCTACTTCCAATAGGAAACCAACAGCATGGTCAATTATATCTCCTATCTTTTTCCTTCCAGCTCCTAATTCTAATGCAATTAGTGCTAATTCCATCGCGTCTATATCTGAAACAGTACCTGAAGAAGTACTCTTTATTTCAGTTGTATTTAGTTTGGGATCTAGTAGGCCTAATGCTAAACATAGCCGATGTTCTGTGTTGAAAATGGATGGATCGACTCCTTGAGTTGTAGCCATTTCAATAAAACACTTGAGTGCAGATCCGTCATGTAATGAATCTTGAATTTTCACAAATCCAATTTCAACGTTTTCTACGATTCCAGTGACATGTAGTAATTCACCACCTTGAGAACAAATTAGTTCTTCTAAGTCCCATGGTCCATTCCCTCTCATGGTTTCAATAGATTCTAGAATCTCAAGTGAATTTCCAATTGCACATCCTATTGGGTGATCCATCGTAGTCAAAACGGCTGATGTAATTACTCCACATCTACTAGATGCATCTACCATTGCCTTGGCCAACTCTTTAGCTTCATCTTTGTTTTTCATGAAAGCAGCTTTTCCAAATTTCACATCTAAAACCAAGGCTTGTAATGATTCAGCTGCTTTTTTTGAAACGATACTACTTGTGATAAGGGGTATACTAGCAACAGTTCCTGTTACATCTCGAATAGCATACATTCTTCGATCTGCTGGAACCAAATCATCGGTTTGTCCAACCATTGATATTCCTATTTCTGAGACCTGACTAAGAATCTCTTCGATAGACAATTGTACATTGAATCCAGGTAGACTTTCTAATTTATCCAGTGTCCCTCCTGTATGTCCAAGACCTCTTCCAGAAATCATTGGAACCTTTAGTCCACATGCGACTAATGCTGGAGCTAATGGAATTGATATCTTGTCTCCTACTCCTCCAGTACTATGTTTGTCAACAACAAGATGTTTCCATTCTTCCGGCCATTCTAGACATCGACCACTGTATCTCATTGAGTCTGTGAGTATTGCAGTTTGCTCAGGTCTGATTCCATGTTCAAAAATTGATCTGAGTACCTGTTCTACTTGGGAATCATCCCACCTAATTTCCTTTTTTTCAGAAATTATTTTTTCTACTAAATCTTGAATATTTTTGGAGTCGACTGAACCATTTTTTATACTTGCTGCCAATGATTCAGGAGTCATCTTCTCACTCGCCGAACTCTTGTTCGTATTTCGCTTGGAGTTCTTCCATTGTCCATCCTTCACTTAGTTGAGATTGAACAAATTCATGAGTCCATTTTTCAAATTCAAATCCATCTAATTTTGGCGCTCCAAATACTCCATCGTCTTTACCAATAGTAGCATCTCTTGCTTCATTGCCTCCAGAACCCACACTCGTCCCATCTAAAATTACAGCACCAGCAGATATTTCAGAAGATTCTGCTTGTATTGCTGCTTCCGAGAAAACATATCCTGTATCGTCTTCAAGAACTTCATCAACGAATCCCTCATCTTCTTTTAGCATGGTTAAGGCAAGAGCAATTCCTAGAGTTATTCCTGATATGACCACCAATCCAAGCAGCACCTTTGCAGCGGTAGAATCTAACGGATCTTCTCTTATTCCTAATACCCCTCCTGGTTCGTTATCATCGGAGTCATCATTTGTTGAATCTCCATTTTCTCCATTGTTAATGGGCGTAGATGATGATGTCTGAGTACATCCAAATTCAATTGAATCATCGTATCCATCTTCATCTGCATCTGCTTTATTCATTGCATCTGTTGGACTAACACCCCGTTCTACTGCAAGAGATAATTCAGCTGAATCTTCTATACAATCTCCATCGGTATCCTTGGAGAATGGGTCTCCATCATATTTTGATTCTTGCAGATTAGATAATCCATCTCCGTCCCAATCTTGAGATTGTTCAGCTAGAGGGCTTCCAGGTACCAAAGATGAGGTTCTGTTTAGTCCACGTTTTATTTCGTACCAATCAGGCATTCCATCACCATCGGTGTCAGTAGTATCATCCATACGGTACCAATCATGTTCGAATGACGATTGATAGAAAGAAGCGATAGGAGGTTGATGTAGAATAATTCCCATTTCTCGATTTCTAAGAGCACTATTACTTCCCCAGTTGATACTCGAGACTAGTACTGATTTTCCATCGATAATTACGCCTTTGTTATGTAATTTGGTGACATTGTCACCACTAGACATCAAAACTGCAGTTGCATCTGCACCTAATGTACGATTCCAATGGTTATTTACGAGATTTAGAACATCTCTATCATCGAATTGATCATTTGTATAATATCCATTAAGAAGCAATCTAATTGTTACATTTCTTTCTATTGCGGCTCTCTCAAGT
>MDSV01207698.1_pt1 | contig 19252 bp, 17 predicted proteins | sample 810851 | NCBI WGS metagenome assembly MDSV01 (sample SAMN05326640, study PRJNA326480) | marine metagenome | isolation source: seawater | place: Atlantic Ocean: North East | collected 2012 | reverse complement strand
TGGTGGAGATCAATAGATTACATCTTCTTAGTTGTCACATTCTTTGCAATTCTTCAGACAAACAAAAAACACAATTCTATAAATCTAAAATACCTCTTCTGGTTTTGTTGGGTTTTCTTGACCTTGTCGATATTAAATGAAAGTTTGATGTTAGTCTCTATAACACATCACGTAAAATATATTCCTGCATTAGCAATTGTCTTTTTACATATTTATAACATTAGACATTGTTCTTTACAGGGAGAAGAGTGTTGTGTACACGGCACGGAAAAATAAAATATAAGCACAAGGGTCGGCACAGTGAAAAAGAAAACCTCGCCATCTCAATTGTAACCATCAGCGTCACATCTATAGCTAGGGTGATACCTGAACATCACTTCTTTCAGTGACGAATCCTGAACACAACGTACTGAAAACCCACAGAAAAAAAATCAATCATTTAGTCTGAGAACTTAAATATTCCACTACTGCACATGCAGAATTATAATTTGTAGCCAGAGGTATATTATGAACATCACACAGTCTCATTAACATCGCAATATCTACATCATGTGGATGTTTATCTAGAGGATCTCGAAAAAATATCACTCCATTAATTTCTCCACGAGACACCATCGCTCCAATTTCAGCATCTCCTCCAAGCGGTCCACTATTTACAGTTGCTATAGTTTTTACACCCGCTTTTTTCAACATGGAGCCAGTGGTACCTGTAGCGACTAATTCTAATTTTAAACTAGAAAAAAATAGCAATCTTTTGAGAACAAAATCAACCATATCGGCCTTCTTACCATCATGTGCAATTAAAGCTATTTTCATACTGCAATGATATGAACGATATCACGAGAGAATGTGAGATCAATATGAACAAATGGTTAAATAATCATTGACATGACACTAACTCATGTAAATTGTGAGTCTAATATCAACACCATGAGACTTCAATTGCCTGTTATTGTAACTCTTATTATTTGTGTGTCAATATCTGCTTGTAATCAAGAAGGTTGTACAGATATATTGGCTGTAAATTATAGTAATAATGCAACTATTGAAAACGGAAGTTGTATTTACCCATTTTATGCTGGCGCAATTGAGCATGGTGGAGTGATCTTAGAACTTGAAAATCCTTTGGAAATGAGTTTTGTTTGGGATGAAGAATCTTTATACGGATTTGCAGAGCTTTTTTTGGACTTGGATGCTGATGGCAATCCTGATTTAAACTTTTCTGCAACAACATATAATAATGATAGTTTGGAAAGCATACAACAAAGTGGAATACCTGAATATTTTAATCATCTTCAAGTATCCCCCATGAATGGCTATGAAATATTATTTAATTCTATCAATTATTATTATGGAGGAGGAGGGACAGGAGTCAAAGATTTTGTTCACCCATTCATGGAAGGAGACAGGATTGATCATCTCGGCGATTGGAGCAATCTTTCTCTCCCAATGTACCATGAAAACATCTCCGAAATAATCCCTTTTGGTCCCTGGTATGGAATTACAGGGGTCCTTTATTTGAGTTTTAGATTAGACGAAAAATTGGGTTGGATAAAATGTGATATGCATAATGGATTACCTACCATACACAGCATAGGATTTATTCAATAAATTCAATATTTACATTTGACTTGCTGTTTTTTAGAGATTATTTTTCACGCTTTTTCAACAAACCTGAAAGAGCCTTACTTTTAGCCAATGAAATTTCAATTACTACTTATCGCTTTATTGACGTCCTATAATTTTTGGGGTCAAACACCCTTCCCTGCGGGAAGTAAAATTTTATGCCTTGGTGATTCAAGGGTTGAAGGAAGTGATACCTATGATAGCTATAGATATGAATTGTGGAAAGACTTAATTGATTGTAATTGGGATTTTGATTTAGTTGGAACTGAAATCGACCCAATTTCATATCCATCATATCAAAATAATATTTTTGATGCAAATCATCAAGGAATTGGTGGATATACGACATACGATGTATTATTAGAATTGCCTCCTGTATTATCTAATATTGGAATAGTCGATATTGTTCTTATTGGAATAGGAGGCAATGACGCTTTAAATGAAGGCAGCATTAGTGTTCCTGATGCAATTGAAAATATTAATGCTATCATTGAATTAATCCAATCCAACAATCCTCAAGTTTTAATTCTAATTGAACAAATTGCTCCAGGTCTAAACAGTATGATGACAACTGATTTGATACAAGCACTAAACACATTTCATAATAACATCGAACTAGTGGCTACCAATCAAACAACGCCAACGAGCAACGTTATTGTTGTTGATATGAGCTATGAATGGCAAGATGCATATCTCGCAGATAATGTCCACTATAATTCTATTGGTGCAGAGATCGTTGCCACTCGTTATTCTGATGCGTTAAAAACAATTTATGAATGTAATCCCGTAAATTCACTCCAAGAAATTCAAATAAAAAAGTCCTTAGTTAAAACCCTTGACGTATTAGGAAGAAACATCAATCACACGACTAACCAAATCCTCCTTCACATCTATGATGACGGTTCAATAGAGAAGAAGTTTATTGTTGAGTAATCCCAAAAAAAGGATATTTTTTAACACCCCTTCCCCCTATCAAAAATTAGAGCAAAGTCGTTTTAGCATTTGGAAACACTTGAGAAAAGTCTAACTGTATTGTTTCTGTTATATAAGTTATTGTAGCCTCATGTTTATAATTAAGATGTCAGCAAATTGAGACAACAGTAAAATATAAATCTGCAAATTACCTTGAATAAGGGATTGAAATTATTTGCTGACAAGCATAATATTGCACTTGTTATATGTGACACTATTTTGGGTTTACCTGCAGCCTTAAATGAATGAAATAACCCAACTTCAAACCTGATTATTATGAAAAAAACACTTATACTACTTGCGACTTCCACATTAATTCTATCGATTAATGCCCAAAGCAAACAAAAACAAGATGCTACAGCAATCAAAAATATGTGCGGATGTTTTGAGGTGACCTTTAATTTTACAGAAACATTTCAGTACAGTGACGACTCTCTTTATCTTCCATCAGAACCTAAAGTAGCATCAGCATTAGAGTGGGCACAACTCGTAGTTGATGAAAAGGATGAGATTTCAATTCAGCATATACTCCAAATGGGAGATGCGGCTGATGCATACGTTATTAAGCATTGGAGACAAGATTGGCTTTATGAATACAAGAATTTCTATATGTTCAATGGAGACAACAACTGGATATTTCAAGAAAAGTCCAGCACCGATGTAAAAGGACAGTGGACTCAAAAAGTTTATCAAGTGGACGATAGCCCTCGCTATGAAGGATCAGCCACATGGGTGCATGTAGATGGTAGAAGTTTTTGGGAAAACACTACGGATGCACCTCTGCCAAGAAGAGAATATACGCAACGAAGTGATTATAATGTCACTGTTCGCGGAAATCGCCAAGAAATCACAGATATTGGCTGGGTGCATGACCAAGACAATGACAAGGTGATACGTGAAGCAAACAAAGAAGATGTTTTAATTGCACAAGAGAAGGGATACAACATTTACAAAAAAGTAGATGATAGCCGTTGTTCAGCTGCTGTCCAATGGTGGACAACAAACTATGAAAAATGGAATATAGTGAGAGATAAATGGAATGAGATCTATGCCCGAAACGTCAATCTAAGCCTCAAAGTCAAGGTGGATAATAAGGCATTGTACAAACATTTGTTCTCTGATGATTGCAAAGAAAAAGAACAAATCAATGACGTGATTGAATCCTTCGTGATTAAGTAATAAAATTATGAAGATCGAGATATTGTCTGTAATACTTCTGGGAATCACCACATTAAGTTGCTTCGGAAATGAAAACATTTTTCTAGAGCGGTCTTTCTGGTCTGAAAATCCATCAATTGATTTGATCAAAGAAAAAATGTCAGCTGGCCACGATGTTGCTGAGCTGAGTTCAAATGGTTTTGATGCTGTTGCGTGGGCTTTAATCGAAAAAACTGAAAATGAAACCGTGATCTTTCTCTTGCAACAAGATGGCAATGAGCCATCTAAGCTAACGCACGATGGAAGGACCTATATTTTCTGGGCGGCTTATCGCGACAATCTCGAAATAATGCAGTATTTAATCGACAACGGTGCCAAGACCGATGTCATTGATTCTCATGGGTATAGTTTAATGAATTTTGCTGCTGTAACAGGGCAATTAAATCCTAAACTGTATGACTTTTGTATATCTAATGGTGCCGATGTAACAAGAGAAAAAAACCATGATGGTGCTAACGCGATGCACTTGCTTGCTCCATTTATGCAAGACGGGACCATGATCGATTATTTTGTTTCCAAAGGCATCAGCCTTGAAAGCATAGACGACAGGGGTAATGGTATTTTCAACTATGCAGTTCGTAGAGGCAATATCGACTTGTTAGAGATGCTCATTGCACTGAAGGTCCCATACCAATTTACAAATAGTGAGGGTGGGAATTCTATGATTTTTGCGAGTCAAGGAACACGAGGTCACACGAATAGTTTGGAACTGTTTCAATTCCTAGAGAAAAAAGGAATTGACCCCAATGTGTCTACAGAGTCTGGCACAAATCCCCTACACTCATTAGCCTTCAAGAGTGAAGATACGGAAGTGTTGAGGTATTTTGTTAACAAGGGAGTCAAGGTCGATCAGCAAGATGCACAAGGTTCTACTCCGATCATTAACGCAGCACACAGGAATAACTTAGCTTACCTATCTTTCATGGTTGAACATTCCGATGACATTAATGTGGTGAACAAGAAAGGTCTTTCAGCGTTCATGGCTGCCATCCAATACAATAGTCCAGAAGTGGTCTCATTTCTCATACAAAAAGGAGCTGATGTTTCACTCTGTGACAAGGACAATAACGGCTCAGGTTATTATCTGATTGAATCCTTCGATGTAAAGAAACAAGAGCAATTTAATAAAAAGCTTGAATTGCTCATTGATTCAGGTTTTAACCTCTCATCCACTTCCGGGAAAGGCAATAACTTATATCACTTGGCCGTTCAAAAAAACAACACACAATTGCTCGATATTTTACATGCTATGAAGGTTTCCCTCAATGTGAAAAATGATGAAGGTTATACAGCTTTACATATTGCAGCAATGCAAGCCGAAGATGACCAAGTGTTGAAATATCTTATTGAAAAGGGCGCGGATAAAACAACAACCACTAGTTTTCAAGAGACTGCTTATGATCTGGCCAAGGAAAACGAAATATTGATCCAAAAAAATATTTCAATAGACTTTCTAAAATGAAGATCAAACGGATTTTACAACTTACTGTGATGTCTTTGTCACTCGCGGTTTTTAGTTTTACTGAGCCTCAGGAAACAACCACGTACAAATGCATGATACAATTGACCAATTACTCCGGAGAAGGAGCATATATTGTAGTATCCTTGCTCGACGAAGAAGAAGTATATCAAGAGACACTATATGTTCAGGGGGAAGATGCTGAATGGTTTAGTGAAATAACGAGGTGGTGGAAATTCTACGGGCTCAGACGCCCTAACATTGATGCTATCTCGGGCCCTACTGTCAGCGGTGGAAATCGCACTGTTAACCTGCTGAAAATCCCCACTGAAAAGATTGATGCTGGGTATATCCTTCGTTTTGAAACATCTGTGGAAGACCAAGCATACTATCCTGATGACGTTCAATTTGAACTCACACAAGATAACCTGAGCAAGCAAACCGAAGGTCGTGGGTTCATTCGATATATTCGTATGATTAAGCAATAAGTCAGATTAAATGACCCTTTCTATTTGGAGATACTGCCACCTTGTTTCGGCGCTATTATCATCGGTGTTTTTAATAATCGCTTCCATAACGGGAGCGATTCTTGCTTTTGAGCCTATCACTGAATACGCCAAAGGTTATGCTGTTGACAACCTGGCCGAAGTTAGCCTTCATCATGCCGTTGAGGTTTTAGAACTTAATCATAAAGAGGTTTTTTCACTTGCAGTAGATGGAAATGGATCTGTGGTAGCCTCTGTTGTTGATAAGACTGGCAACAGCACTAAAATCTATGTAGATATTCAGTCTGGAGACATCCTTGGAAAACCATTAAAGCGGCCAGTTGTATATGAATTCACAACCAACCTACACCGTTCACTTTTTTTGAAGAGTGTGGGTAGATGTATTGTTGGTGTGTTTTCCTTGCTTCTTTGCCTAATTACCATCTCGGGCTTTCTTCTTCTGATACGGCGTCAGGGGGGAATACGTTACTTATTTTCTCCTGTTAAGAAAGAAAATACTCAAGAATACTATCATGTAACACTGAGTAAATGGCTGGTCTCTCCAATCTTATTGTTGGCCGTGACAGGTGTATTCCTTTCTGCTGAAAAGTTTTCTTTGTTGCCTGAAACATCGGTTTCTCAAACTGAAATGCAAGCACCAGATCTGGGAACATACGAATACCGAACACTTGGTTCTTTTAAGGAAATTTCGATGTCACAACTTGTTTTACTAGAATTTCCGTTTTCTCCTGATCCGATAGATTATTTTGTCGTGAAGCTTAAGAATCGAGAATTGAGAGTTCACCAATATACAGGAGATATTCTGAGTGAGGTACACTACCATAATGCTAAATTACTTTCAGATTTATCATTCAAATTACACACTGGACAGGGAAGTGTTTCCTGGTCGTTGGTTCTTTTTTTAACTAGCATATCTATCCTTTTCTTTCTGTATTCAGGGACCATGATATTTATTGCTAGAAAGCGTAGACAAGCCTATCCAAAGCCTGAACTTTCTGAAAAACATGCTGCAGAATTTATTATCCTAATCGGATCAGAAACAGGTTCCACTTTTAGATTTGGAGCAGCCTTATCTTCTGCATTGGTTAAAGCTGGAAAAACCACGCATATGGCCGAATTAAATACCTATTCGAGATATAAGAATGCCAAAAATTTGGTCGTGCTTGCCGCTACCTATGGAAATGGTGAAGCACCCACAAATGCACGGAAATTTTCTGAGCTTATTCCGACTGTAGATCCAACAAAAACAATGAAATATAGCGTTGTGGGTTTTGGTTCTACAGATTATCCCAATTACTGTGCTTTTGCTATTCAAACTGACGAATTACTTAGAGAAAAACCTCGTTTTATAGCGACCACTCCACTGGTAAAAATCAACAAACAATCTGTCAATGATTTTTTAGAATGGGTAAAATTATGGAGTGCCAGATTGGGAGTCAAGCTTGATATCGAAGGTATGCATGAAGAAATTCAACCCAGAAATCTGGAAGACTTTAAGGTAATCGAACGTTCCGTTCTGAATGATGATCACACCTTCTTGATAAAAGTCCGTCCGAATAAATCCATTGAATTTTTTTCCGGAGATTTATTAGCTGTGCAATGGTCAGATGAAGAGGAATACAGATTGTATTCCATTGCTCAAATTTCCGGAGATATTGTGCTGAGCATTAAAAAGCATGAGTTTGGAAAATGCTCTAGTTTTATGGAGGAATTGAAGTTGAACGATCAATTTAAAGCATCCATTCTCAGGAACTCCGACTTTCATCTCTCCCAAAAATCTAAAAAGGTGATATTTATTGCCAATGGAACAGGCATCGCTCCTTTTCTTGGAATGTTAAGCAACAGCAATGTAACAGACACTCATTTGTTCTGGGGATGTCGTAGCAGAAGCTCTGCTAATATCTACAGCTCAATGGGATTGGATCTCCCAACGTTAGCTCATAGATCCTACATTTCCTATTCAAGAGAAAATAAGCAATACGTACAAGATTTACTTAGAGCAGAATCCATATTGCTCTTAGATACGCTCAATAGTGGGGGGTGCATTTTTGTCTGTGGCTCGATAAACATGCAAAATGAGGTGTTAAAAGTACTCGAACAAATTATGCCTCAGGGCCATTGTATTTCAGATTATCAAAACAACGGACAAATTAAAATGGACTGTTATTGACTTAAGTATTGCGAAATCTTGATATGATAAAAGATTTTGTTGCCCATTTTTGCTATAAAAGGTCAAACGTGAGCCCATTAATAATTTTGGGTTTAGGTCTTGAAGTTAAATGGAAATTTAGTGATACCCCTTATGTATTACACCCTTCGAAAAATTGTAGGCAATAAATACGGCGAATAACAAATGCAGTTCTCTTCTTGTTACCGTGAATAATAAGATTGCGCTTACGGTACATTGTTAAAATTACATTGATAAAAAGCATTTTGGGCCTTATGCAGTTTCTACCTTTGCTGCATGTCAGTCCTTTTGTTGAAATCACTTCATATTATCTTTATTGTGACTTGGTTTGCAGGGCTGTTCTATATTGTACGACTTTTTATCTACCAAAGAGAAGCGCAAGACAAGACCGATGTCGAAAAAAGGGTTCTGACGGAACAATTCAAAATAATGAGTCGTCGTTTGTGGTTAGGCATTACTTGGCCGTCAGCTATTTTGACTGGAATTTTAGGCCCCTGGTTGTTGATCAAACTTCCTGGTTACCTGAATCAGCCATGGATGCATTTGAAGCTTTTCCTTGTTGTACTTCTATATGTGTACCAAATTTACTGTCACAAAATATTTAAAGATCAGCAGAAAAATCAGTATCGCTTGGATTCAACTCAGTTGAGAATTTGGAACGAAGTTGCGACGCTATTTTTGTTTGGAATTGTTTTTCTTGTCGTGTTTAAGGCCTTGACAAATTGGACAATATTCGGTGTAGGCATGACTTCGTTATCTCTGTCTTTAATTGTTGCTATCTTTATTTACAACAGAAAACGGAAGAAACCTTCTAAATAGTCATTGAGAACACCCTTGTGTTTGGAGCTTTTCTGATCAGGTGTAAATCAAACGCCATACAGACATTCCTGATGAAAGGACGCCCTATTTCATATACTTGAATGTAATTTTTTCCAATTTCAATAAGCCCATCGTCTTCCATTTCACGAAGTCGCAACAAGGTGTCATGAAGTTCTGGAAACTGCATCGCAGGATCTGCAAAGTCAGTTCGAAAATGGCACATGATATTTAGAATATGTTGTCGTATAACAAGGTCCTCATCACTCAATATATGGCCCCTAAAAATAGGGATCTCGCCAGCCATTGCTTGACGCTCATATCCCTCCACAGTTTTTGTATTTTGAGCAAAACTGTACCAAGAATCGCTGATAGAAGACATGCCGAGTCCGATCATTAGTTTTGTTTTCCCAGAGGTATATCCCATGAAATTTCTGTGTAGGGTTTTTTCATGCATGGAACGGGTTAATCCATCTGTAGGAAGTGCAAAATGATCCATTCCTATCTCTTCGTACCCCAACTCTAAGAAGCGTTTTTTACCGAATTCATAGAGAGATCGCTTCAGTTCATCTTTCGGAAGATCCGCTTCGCTATATCCCCTTTGACCCAACCCCTTAATCCATGGAACGTGTGCATAGCTATAAAAAGCGATGCGTTCAGGCATTAACCTCGCTGTTTTTTCAATAGAATCAGTGACGCTTTCAAGTGTCTGATGTGGAAGACCAAAAACCAAGTCATGGCTTACCGAGGTGTACCCCACTTCTCTACTCAGTTCAGTTACTTCCTTGACTTGTTCATAGGATTGAACACGGTTGATGGTTTTTTGTACCAGAGGGTCATAATCCTGCACCCCAAAACTGTTTCTTTTAAACCCCAGATCATAAAGTGTTTTTAGATGCTCTTTTGTAGTATTTTGAGGATGCGCTTCGAAACTGAATTCATAGTTTTTAGTTTTTTCAGCTTTGCTCATAATCTGGTTTATGAGATTTTTGAGGTTTTCAGGATTAAAAAATGTGGGTGTTCCTCCACCTAGATGGATTTCTTTAATCCTTGGAGTTGCTCCAAATACTTTGATATACGATTCCCACTCTTTAATCACAGCATCGATGTACGGTGATTCAACGCTGTGCCTTTTTGTGATTCTCTTGTGACAACCACAAAATGTGCACATACTCTCGCAAAATGGAAGGTGTATGTAGAGGCTTATGCCTTCTGATGCGTTGCTTTCAGAAAACGATTTGGCGACTGAGTCGAGCCATTGTGTTTTGTTGATCGCATCCTCACTCCAGTAAGGAACAGTAGGGTAGCTTGTGTACCTGGGACCCGGAATATTGTATTTCTGTAAGAGACTTTTCAAAGTTCTGTGTTTTTTAGAATTCTAACAGCATCTCTCGAAAAGTAAGTGGCAATTAAATCTGCCCCAGCTCTTTTAAAGCTCAGTAGACTTTCAAAAATGACGGAATCTTCATCAATCCAACCTTTTTCTGCGGCTGCCTTCACCATGGCATATTCTCCACTAACATGGTAAGCTGAGACGGGTACCTCCGACTTTTCTTTCACCCTTAAAACCATGTCCAGATATGGCAAGCCAGGTTTAACCATTACGATATCAGCCCCTTCCTCAATATCCAGCAAAGCCTCCTTGACGCCTTCTATGGAATTGGCTGGATTCATTTGGTATGTTTTCTTGTCGCCAAATCCGGGCTTAGAATCCAGTGCGTCACGAAATGGGCCATAGAAACTTGATGCATACTTTACGCTGTAACTCATAATTCCTGTGTTGTGAAATCCCTCACTGTCAAGACGTTTTCGAATCGCAGCAATTCGTCCATCCATCATATCACTAGGAGCGACGATGTCAGCACCTGCATGTGCATGACTTAAAGCGACTTCAGCCAGTACTTCAACAGTAGGGTCATTGACCACTTCACCATCCTGAACAATCCCGTCATGTCCCCAAGAGGAATAGGGGTCTAAAGCTACATCTGTCATCACCACCATTTGCGGAACAGCAGACTTGATGGCTCTCACAGTTTGTTGCATGAGACCTTCCGAATTCATCGCTTCTTCACCGTTGTTATCCTTTAAAGATTCTCGAACCTGTACAAATAGAAGCACGGACTTAAGTCCCATACCATAGAGCTTTTTCACTTCTTTAATTGTAAGATCTAAGCTTTGCTTATAGTACCCAGGCATGGACGGTATTTCATGTTCTTGTCCTTCCCCTTCCATGACAAATAGAGGTGTGATGAGATCATCTAAACTCAAGCGGTTTTCAGCGACTAAATCCCGCATTGATTGGTTCACTCTAAGTCTACGTGGACGCTTTAATCCATTCATGATTTGTAGTTTTTCACTGCATTTACAAAGGCTTGAGCGTTTTCTACAGGTATATTGGGCAAGATTCCGTGACCTAAATTTGCAATGTATTTGTCTTTCCCAAATCGGTCGATCATGTCCTTGACACCTCTTTCAATTTCAGGAATCGGAGACAGGAGTCTAGAGGGGTCAAAATTCCCTTGCAATGTTATGTTTCTATTCGAAAAAGCTCTTGCGTTTTCTGGCGTAATCGTCCAATCTACCCCCAGAGCACTTGCACCACTTGTTGACATGTCGTCTAGTGCAAACCAACATCCCTTCCCAAAAACTATAACAGGCGCTTCTTCCTTCAATGCATCAATGATTTGTTGGATATATGGCCAAGAGAACACTTGATAGTCGGCTGGTGAAAACACACCGCCCCAGCTGTCAAATATTTGGACTGCATCAACACCACTTCGAACTTTTGCTTTCAAATACATGATAGTCGTGTCTGTAATTTTCTGTAAGAGTTGATGCGCTGCCTCAGGTTCAGAAAAACAAAAACTTTTTGCTTTATTGAATGTCTTAGACCCTTGGCCTTCAACTGAGTAGCACATTATTGTCCAAGGTGAACCCGCAAAACCTATCAGTGGCACTTTGTTGTCAAGTTCTGACTTTGTCATCTTAATGGCGTCCATCACATAATCCAATGCCTCTTCAACGTTGGGAACTCTGATTTTGTTGACATCAGCCGCTGAACTGATCGGTTGTTGCAACCAAGGACCGATGTTTGCTTTCATCTCGAATGGCAAACCCATCGCCTGTGGAACGACAAGTATGTCAGAGAAAAGTATCGCGGCATCGGTACCTATTTGATGAATGGGCATCACTGTTATTTCCGTGGCCAATTCAGGAGTCCTACAACGTGTAAAGAAATCATATTTGGCTTTGAGCTTCATGAAATCGGGCAAGTACCTTCCAGCTTGTCTCATCATCCAGACTGGAGGTCGGTCCACGCTTTCTCCTTTCAGAGCTCTTATAAATAAATCATTTTTCATCATATCCTTGTTTCTAACGCTTTTTCAACAACTGATTCAATCGTGGTGCTATTGGAGACATCAGCATCTTTAATGTATTTCAACACTTCAGAACGTGTTGTATTACCAATACATATTGCTGTTCCGTCAAACGAGTTGTCTAAAAAAAAACTTTCAACACCACTGGGGCTAAAAAACAAAACCTTAGATAAATATCCTGGTACCGCGGAGGGTGTAAGCAAGGTGTCGTATGCTTCGATGATTTGAAGTTCTACCTCCATCTCTTGAAAAACTTCTTGAACACGATTCATCCGCCTCATCCCACAAATAAAGGTTGCAGTTTTATATTTTGAGGCGACATAGAGGGCCATTTCTTGAGAGTCTGAAAACACTTTTGACACTTGCACGTCATTTGCTTCAATCGCAAATTTGGTTTTTTGACCAACACAAAAGATGTCACGGCCATTTAAATCTAAAAAATTCGCGGCATTTTTGCTACTGATCATCACCGCTTGATTGTCAATTTTCTTTTGTGCTTTCATCTTGACAATGTCAATAAAATCAATTTGAACCAAGTCAAAACCTGAGTCATGAATCTTGTCACTTAATGCTTGACTTAAGATTTTTGTTGATAGAATTCTCGGCTTATTTTTCATCAGCCATTGATTTGATTTCCTTCATAAGCTCTTTCCCACCAGACATCAGAAGTTCTTGGGCATATAGGTCACCCAATTCGACTCTTGCATCTTCGGATGTCTTTTCAATTTTCAGCTCGGTATGGCCATCTAATGAATTGACGATCCCCGTAAATCTTACTTTATTTCCTTGTACAATTGCCAAAGCGCCAATTGGTGCAGAACATCCCCCTTCAAGGGTTTTTAGAAAGGCCCTCTCAATGCTCACTGCAAGGTGCGAGTCATGGTGATTGAGCTTGTTGACTATCTTGTTCAAAGCCATGTCATCTGATTTCCCAACAATCACAAGCGCTCCTTGTGCCGGGGCGGGAACCATCCAATCTAAAACTTCAGCAGTTTTGGGCAAAATATTGGTTCTCATGAGACCTGATTTGGCAAAAATAGCTCCCACATAGTCGCTTGAAGCAAGCTTCTTCATTCTGGTATTGATGTTGCCTCGAATTCCCACAATTTCATGATTGGGATAGCGATGAAGCCATTGTGCTTTTCGCCGAAGACTTCCAGTTGCAATAACGTTGCTTCCTCCAGGACCTTTCACCAGGACATCAAATGGATTTTCACGTTCTAGAACGGCAAACTCAACAAGACCTTTGGGTAAAAGTGTTGGCACATCCTTCATGCTGTGAACGGCAATGTCGATTTCATTTCGAAGAAGAGCTGAATCAAGTGTTTTTGTAAAAACACCTGTGATTCCAATCTCATACAATGGCTTGTCAAGAATCAGGTCTCCTTTCGATTTGATTTTCACAATTGAGCACACATGTTCTTCAGCCTCTAACAACGCTTTCACTTTGTTGGCTTGCCAAAGGGCCAGAACACTGTCTCGAGTGCCAATTCTAATCATTGTCTTGCTGTAATCCTTCTAGCTTGAAGATGTCTTGAATGGCTGCAATGTCAGTCTCTGGAGTGGTGCTGTTGTTGCGCAAGTGATTGGCAATTTGTCCTGTTATCTTAAGCACAAGCTTGTCAGTGACTGCAACAATGTTAGAATGTTGCGAGGCATCGACTTCTTTCAGGATCTTACTCAACTCGTTGTCTCTGTATCCTTTTATCTTTGTATTGAGTGCGTTTAAAACTGGAACAATCTTTCTCGAATCTAGCCATTCCTTGAATTCAGCATATTCTTCTTTGAGGATTTCAAAAGCCATTGGGAGATGCGTAAGTCTGTCGGCAAGAACTTTGTTGGCCAACTGACTTAATTCATCAAGATGGATGATTGTGACATTATCTAAAGATTCTGCCTTGGGGTTTACGTTGCGAGGAAGGCTTAAATCGAGAATTAAAATCGGTTTTTTTCGATGCAGCATTTGTGGAGTCACTGTATACTCTTGCGCACCCGTAGCAACAAACATAATATCACACGCGTCAATTTCATTCTGAAGGGAGGTGATGTCACGACTGACTACATTGTATTTTTTGCTGAGATTAATGGCTTTTTCTTCGCTTCTGTTAATGAGTGTAATGCAGTTGTGCTTGGAGTGCTTGACCAAATTTTCGCATGTGTTTGAACCCATTTTCCCAAGACCGAAGAGCATGATTTTTTTAGACTCCAATTCCTCTACATGATCTCTTATATATTGAACTCCGCTGAATGCTACAGAGGTTGCTCCTGAACTCAAATGTGTTTCGCTTTTAATTCGCTTGCTCGCTTTGATGACAAAATTCACCAATCTGTGAAGAAGTGTATTGGAACTTTCAGTCTCTTGAGAAAGCGCAAAAGCTTTTTTTACTTGACCGATGATTTCAAAGTCACCTATAATCTGAGAGTCTAAAGCACAACCAACAGAAAACATGTGCTTGATTGCGGAAACTCCTTCTTTGACAAAAGCAATCTGATTGAGGATCTCTAAAGAACCTCCTGATATTTCTGACAAGACCTCTTGGAGTGTTGAGGAACTCAGACCTTCACAATAGATTTCAGTTCTATTACAGGTAGACATGACAAGAATATTATCTCCTCCCAATTGAAGAAGTTTGAGAATGACTTTCTTTTGAGAGTCTTTAGACAAACTGTAAAGACCTCGCGTTTCAGTCTCGGTCTTTTTATAAGATATTCCAATGACAATAAAGTCATTGATATGTTTGCTATTGCGCATTGAGGCTTTATTACCTTTTATAATACAAAAATACTTCCAATTTAAGTGAAGAAATAACGTTGACAGGACTTTTAATATCACAATAGGTTTTGGCGAGTTTTAATTTATCTTTGTTGTATGTTTTACTGGCTATTCCACCCTTATAGGTGGTGTATTTATAACGAGTCTAAATAGTGAAAGAACTGAAATTAAATATCGCTGAAAGTTCTTCTGAATTGTTCATGCTCGACGAGGGTTTGATTTTGCTTAATATTAGTCAGTTAGATGAGCGTTGTAACTTTCTTTTGCAAGAGTTGTCGGCAGAGTACATTCAGTTTCATTTTGTGTTGGAGAAAAATGTAAAAGTGCACTTCAATCAAAAGAATTACACCATCGATGTTCTTCAGGAACAAAGTCTACTGATTTACAACCCAACCCAAAATTTACCACTGGATATAGAGATTCCAACAGGAGGAAGAGTCGTCTCGCTTTTTGTGAAAATCGTACTTTTTCATAGTTTTTTCTCAGAAGTGGCGAAAAACATTCCGTTTCTTAATGAAGAACATAAGGATAAAAAATATTACAATCAAAGTCCAATCTCACCAGAAACGATACTTGTTTTAAATCAAATCAATAAATTTTATTTTCAGGACCATCTTCAGCCACTTTATTTGAAAGGCAAGGCCTACGAATTGATTAGCGTGTATTTCAATCAAAGTGCAGAAGTAGATAAATCTTGCCCCTTTTTAATGGATGACGAATACCTATCTAAAGTCAAGAAAGCGAAGGACATTTTAGTTAACCGTATGATTGACCCACCATCATTGGTAGAATTGTCTGAAGAAGTGGGGCTGAATCTAAAAAAACTGAAGCAAGGATTCAAGCAGGTCTTTGGAAGTTCCGTCTTTACTTTTCTGTTCAATTACAAGATGGAGTACTCAAGAAAACTTTTAGACTCTGGAAAATATAACATCAATGAGGTTGGTGGAACATTGGGATACAGTTCCGCAAGTCATTTCATCACCTCGTTTAAAAAGAAATATGGTATTACACCGAAACGTTACATCACATCTCAATCCAATCTGCGTTAGTTTTTATGATAGTATTACAATTTAGTGTTCGATTTTTCAATCAATGTTGGATGCCCAAATCATCAATATATAAAGGCATTCAAGGACAATTTTTGTTGAATCAAGCTCGGATCCAAGTTGATCCACAATTTTAAAAATATGCAAGCAAAAATAGGCGTGTTATTGGTGAATCTAGGAACACCTGACAGTCCTCGCACAAGAGATGTCCGAAGCTACCTTTTCCAATTTTTGAATGACAAAAGAGTCATTGATATTTTTTGGATTTTAAGATTGTTTCTGGTCAATTTGATTATCGTGCCTTTTCGAGCTCCAAAATCCGCGAAAATTTATCAAGATTTGTGGAGTGAAAAAGGATCACCAATCATTTATCACACAGAAAGCGTGTGTAAAAAACTACAATCTTCGTTGGGCGATGAGTATCATGTGGATTTTGGAATGCGCTATAAAAACCCTTCATTTAAAAAGATTTTATCAAGCTGGGAAAATAAAAACTTCCAACAGATTATCATCTTACCTCTTTTTCCACAATATGCATCTGCTACAAATGGTTCAGTGCTCGAATTGGCGATGGATGTCATCAAAAAGTGGTGGGTTATTCCAGAAATCAGTCTGGTTTCTCAATTTTTTGATCACGATTTGTTCCTTAAAGCGTGCGAAGAAAATGGAAAGAAATACAATTTTAAGGAATATGATCATGTATTGTTTAGTTTTCATGGACTTCCAGAAAGACATGTAGACAAGGTTTACAAAGATGGAATATGCAAGGATAATGATTGCGAAAATGGGATCAATGACGCCAATTTATTTTGTTACAAAGCGAGTTGTTATGAGACTGCCATCCAGTTGTCTCAAAGATTTCAACTTCAAGCGTCAGATTTTACTGTTTGCTTCCAATCGAGACTGGGTGGTGGATGGATTGAGCCATTTTCAGATGTTGTGATTGAAAAGTTGGCCAAAGAAGGAAAGAAAAAGATTTTGGTTTTCTCTCCGGCATTTGTAGCAGATTGTCTTGAAACCATTATTGAAATAGGAGATGAATATCAAGAATTATTTGAAAAGTGTGGAGGGGAAAAAATACAACTGGTAGAAAGTTTAAACGACAACGATACTTGGGTTGAATGTTTAAAGCAAATCGTGTTAAAACGTCGGGTTTAAAATAGCCTTCTTGATTTTAAATCAAAAAGAAAAAGTCATCATGACCTTGTCGGCGATTTCTTTTGTCACCCAATGCATGCATCAGACATTTCATCTTTTTTTTAAAGGCTTATACCTCCCCCACACTAACTTTACAGTACAATCCTATTCAAGATGAGATATCAGCGATCTTCCCAGTTGTTCAAAGATGCCAACTCTTCTATTCCGGGTGGCGTCAATTCGCCCGTTAGAGCTTTTAAATCCGTAGGTGGCACACCTGTGTTTATGCAAAGTGCGAAGGGAGCTATTTTACATGATGTTGATGGAAATCATTACATTGATTATATCAATTCATGGGGCCCGCAAATACTGGGTCATGCTTTTGACCCCGTGATTTCGGCAATCAAAGAAACTGCAAATAAAGGCACATCCTTTGGCACTCCGTCTGAAATAGAAGTTGAAATCGCCAATATGATTACATCAATGGTTCCTGGCATTGAGATGATTAGAATGGTTAATTCTGGAACTGAAGCATGTATGAGTGCGGTGCGGTTAGCCAGAGGCGTAACAGGAAGAGAGAAGATCATTAAGTTTGAAGGTTGTTATCATGGTCATTCAGATGCTTTCCTCATTTCTGCAGGCTCAGGCGCCGTGACTTTTGGAACCCCTAATAGTCCTGGAGTAACAAAGGGAACAGCCAAAGACACCTTGCTTGCCCAGTTTAACAACATCGATTCTGTTCGCAAAATTCTAATAGACCATGGACATGATGTCGCAACCCTCATTATTGAGCCTGTTGCTGGAAATATGGGGTGTATTGCTCCAGCACCTGGCTTCTTGGAATCGCTTCGCACGCTTTGTAATGAATATGGTGTTCTGCTTATTTTTGATGAAGTCATGTCAGGATTTCGAGTTTCTGCAGGGGGGGCTCAAGCATACTATGGAGTGACTGCGGACATTGTCTGTTTCGGAAAAATTATTGGTGGGGGTCTGCCGGTGGGTGCTTTTGCAGGTCGGAAAGAAATCATGAACTATCTGGCACCTGCTGGCCCTGTATATCAGGCTGGGACACTTTCAGGAAACCCTTTGGCAATGGCAGCTGGATTTACGATGGTTAAGCATTTGCGAGATAATCCTAAGATATATTCTGATCTTGAAAAGACGTCTTCGGAAATAGAAGAAGGCATTCGCTCTGTTTTATCATCGAACAGTATTGCTCACACCATCAACCGAGTGGGATCAATGATGAGTGTTCATTTTTGTGACAATCCTGTTGTTGATTTACAATCTGCCATGGTCGGTGATAACGATACTTTCAAAAGATTTTTTCATCACATGCTGAACAATGGAGTGTATCTTCCTCCCTCAGCTTTTGAGTCTTGGTTTGTGTGTTCAGAGATCAAGAGCTCAGCAGTTGCTCAAACCCTGGATGCAGTAAGTTCATTTAAGAACGATTAAGCTGATTCCTAGACTTTTTTAATTCTTATTTGTGGCTTGTTTCCTCTCACATGTTTCCTTTGCATGTGTCTGCGAGGTACATAGGCCGCGCGTGGCATTCATAAGGGCCATCTTCCCTGAGAGGAGTTTCGTTTTAGAATCACCCTCTCAACCCAGGGTCAAGAACTCATTATGGGCTTAGTAAAATTAGAACTTATCTAAACCACTGAATTTTTTCATATAGATTACCTCTTCTTACCGTTTTTTCATTTTTGAAGTTATGCACTCCTAAATAAAAGAACCCTAAACATATTTCATCTTGATTAAGTTGAAGAAATGTTCTAAGTTTATTAATGTATTTTGGTGTGCTCCAATAACCTCCAATATTACTATTTACACATGAGATCCATATGTTTTGCACGGCCATAGAAGTCGCAGCTATTTCCTCCCATTCAGGCAATAAATCCTTATTCTTCTTCATGCATATACAGATGATATGACTTGATTTATTAAAGCTGATTTCTAGTTTCTTTTTTTTGATCTCAGAGACTTCTTTGTTTTTTACAATCTCATCAAGTAGTTTGTTCTTTGAATCATTACAGAATATTTTAAATCTCCAGGGTTGAGTCATTTTGTGTGAAGGTGCATGGTTTGCATTTTCCAGCAATTGAATAATAACATCCTCTTCAATCATTTC
>MDSV01167469.1_pt1 | contig 19254 bp, 18 predicted proteins | sample 810851 | NCBI WGS metagenome assembly MDSV01 (sample SAMN05326640, study PRJNA326480) | marine metagenome | isolation source: seawater | place: Atlantic Ocean: North East | collected 2012 | reverse complement strand
TTACAAGCAAAATTATGTCATCAAAAAGTGAGGCGAGAAGAGCAATAAAAGGTGGGGCAATAAAAATAAATAATCAAATCTTATCCGATGAGAATAAAATAATTTTGCTAGATGATTTTGATGATAATAAAAATTTAAAGATATCTTTTGGAAAGAAAAAACATTATATTTTAAAAATTATTTAGTTTTTTTATTTTTTTCTAAAATTTTAGTAATAAAACGTGGTGTAAGAGTTTTGATAGGATTAATTGTTGTTTTCATTTTATTTGGCATTCCTTTAATCTTAAAGCTTACACCGAATAAACCCTCACCAATATCTTTGGGAATTATAATTTTTCCAATTACTGGTATTTTTGATAGAAGTTTATTTAAATTTTTTGCAGGAACTAATGTTCCTCTAAGACTTGTTAAACCATTTTCTTCTCTGTATCCCTCCATTAAAACGGAAATGCTTGGGCCTACTGCGTAAAGTTCGTTTAATTTTAAAAAGCCTTTATCTGTAGTCATTTTAATTTCTAATTTTTCAAAAGATAAACCTTCTCCTTCAGCTAAATCAGCTAGGCCCCCAAAGTCAGCCAAGGACAAAAGTTTGACTACGCCTGGAGCGTTTACAACTTTAAAATTTTCAATTATTAAAATTGAAGAGTTTAAGTCATTCTCTATCATAGAGGAAAAATTTAAAACTCCTCCCGTTAAACCCTTAAAAAAACTATACTCAGACAGCAAAGGTTGTGGCAAGTCTGAATAAACTTCTAAAAATTTTTTATTATTGTTTTTATCGCTTTTCATTGAAATATCTAAAAATTTGTTATTACCAAAATCTCCTTTAGATGAAACTTTGGTAAATTTTCCTCTTTCAAGAGCTCCTATTAATTTAAAATTTTTAAGCTTTTTTGATAATGGTGTATCGATATGCTTTAAATCTATATCAATATCTTTGCTTACTTTCTTCAATAAATTATTTTGTGATTTTTGATTAATAAACTTATTTAAATTTTTAGCATCATATTTAGTGCCCAAAATTTTTATCTTTTTACCAAAATCTAAAGTAAAATCATTTTTCAAATCATTTTTTTTAAAAGTTTTTACTTTAATCTTTTTAACTGAAACAAACTCTTTTTTATCGAGTTTTAGATTTTTAATAGAAATAAAATTTTTATTTTCAGAATATTTAAAGTCTTTTAAATCTAGCAAATTTTTTTTTCTCGAAAAATCGATATAAATCTTAGCTGTTTTACCTTCATCCTTTTGATAATTGATAAAATCAATGTTAAATTTTTCGGATATTTCAAAATCCAAAATAGTTTTGGAAACATCCTTAAAAAAATTATTTTTTAAAGTGTAACTTTGATATTTTTTTTTATCAATGCTGTACTGGCCTTCAATGTTAATATAATTTTTTTTATCTAAAGCATAACGAGTAACAAAATCTGAGTTTTTTAAATATAGATTATCTATATTCTTTTCCAAAAAAGAAGTTCCGATGGTTTTATTTAGTTTAAAATAAGATTTATCAATTTTACCTTTATTAGAGTAAATATAGTTGGTTATCTTTAAAGTCTTATCAAATGTCACGTCAAAAAAATTATTTATTTCTCCTTTAATTTTTGTTCCATCATTTATAAACTCAACTTTTTTTAAAATTGAAAGATAATTACTAATATTTCTTTGGTTAATATCTATTTTGGCTATGAAATCTGACTTAATATTTATCTCTTTATCATTTTTAATTTGAAAATTACCATCTTTGATTATCAGTCCATCCATCTTGCTATTAACATCCTTGATTAAGATATCAGAAATATCTCCGAAAAAACTGAAACTTGTATTTGTTAAACTAAAATTATCGCTAATTAGTGCGTTCATATTTTTAACCTCACCTTTAATGATAAAATTATCTATCTCAAAGTTATCTTTTAAATATAATTCTAAATTAGTAATTAATTTTCCATTTTTAATTTTATTTATTATTAAGCTATTAAGATTTGATGGTTTGGTTTTTATGATAATCTTTTTTAATTGCTCAATACTTATTTCTTCGGAAGTTAAATTGACCTTTTTAATTTTTATATTAGATTTAATTAAATTGGAAAAATCTAGGTAAACTTTAGCTTTTGAAATTGGAATTAAGAGATTTTTATATCTTAATTTAGGATTTGTCGTTTCTACAAATAAGTTAAAATCTTTAATATCAAATTTAAATTTAACTTTTTCTAATTTTAAAGAAATATTTTTGTTATTTTCCTCAGCTTTTTCTGAAATAACGTTGTTAAATTTATCAGTTTCAAAGCCAATTGTGGCTAATATAATAATTAAAGAAATCAATAAAAAAGATATAATTATAAGACTTGTAAAAAATAATTTTTTCATTATTTATTTATTATTCCTGCTTCAATGAATTCATCGATATTTCCATTAAGAACATCTGAAGGATTAGTACTTTCTACTTTATTTCTAAGATCTTTAACCAGTTGATATGGTTGTAATACATAAGATCTAATTTGATGTCCCCAGCCAATGTCTGTTTTAGAATTAAGCTCTTTTTTATTCTCTGTTTCTCTTTTTTGAATTTCATATTCATAAAGTCTTGCTTTAAGCATTTTAAAACAAGTTTCTTTGTTTTTGTGTTGAGATCTTTCGTTTTGACATTGAACAACTATCTTTGTTGGTAAGTGAGTTATCCTTACTGCGCTATCAGTCGTATTAACATGCTGACCACCCGCTCCACTAGACCTATAAGTATCAATTCTTAAATCTTTTTCATCGATTTGTACTTTAATATCGTCCTCTACAGCTGGATAAACCCAGACACTTGCAAAGCTTGTGTGTCTGCGAGCGCCGCTATCAAAAGGTGAAATTCTAACTAATCTATGAACACCAGACTCACTTTTCATTAAACCGTAGAGATAATCCCCACTCACTTTAAGTGTTGAAGACTTAATGCCTGCTTCTTCTCCTTTATGTTCGCTTATAAATTCATATTTAAAATTTTTTTTATCAAACCATTTTAAATACATTCTTCTTAACATATCTGCCCAATCTTGGCTCTCGGTGCCGCCAGCGCCAGCATGGATTTCTAGATAAATATTGAAGTCATCATTTTCACCTGAAAGGAAGCAATTAATTTCATTTTTCTTAATCTTTTTTAATAAATCAATAATTTTCACGTCACAGTCTTGGAGAATTTCGTCGTTATTTTCTTCAGATGCTAATTTAAATAAATCTTTTAAATTATTTATTTCATTTGCACTGTTTGTAAATGAATTTAAAATATCTTCGAATATTTTTTTTTCTTTAACCGTTTTTTTGACTTTAGATTTATCTTTCCAAAAATTTTCACTTAGGAGTGTTTTTTCAAGTTCTATTAATTTTGTTTTAATATTATTTTTTTCAAAGATACCCCCTTATATTTTTGAGAGTTTTTTCAGCTATTGCTAATTTATTTTCAAAGTTTTGCATTAGTAAAATTGTCTATATTTTATCAGTTTATCATAACTATCAGTGGAGATTAATTTGTTATTATCGATATTGTTAATATCTTTGTCTTTCAAAGCTTCGATAATCGTATTTTTTTCCCCTAGTGAAGACTTTAAACCTGTATCATAGTTTAATGAGGTCAAATATATACCTTCAGGAATTTTAAAGTCCTTAAAATCTTCTTTAAAAAGTGCATTTTTTACAAAATCTTTAAAGATTGGAAGAGCGGCTTTAGAACCAGTTTCATACCTGCCTAAAGTTTTTGGATTATCAAAACCAACGTAAACACCAATTACAAGATTAGATGTAAAACCAACAAACCAAGCATCATAATTATTATTTGTTGTTCCAGTTTTTCCCGCTAAAGGAACTTTTAAATCTCTTAATTTTTTGGCTGTACCTCTCTGAACTGCACCTTCTAAAATTGAAGTCATTTGATAAGCCGTTTCTTTACTAAACACTCTCTCTTCTTTCTGTTCTATTACTGGAAATTCCTCTGAGCTATGCAAAAATTTATCACAACCTAAGCACTTTTTATTGTTTAGTTTAAAAATCGTTTTACCTCTTCTATCTTGAATTCTGCTTATTAAATTAGGACTTACTTTTTTGCCCCCATTAGCAAATGATGCATAAGCAGAAGCAAGATTTAATAAGGTTGTTTCAGCAGAACCCAGTGATACAGACAGTAGTTCTGGAATATCGTCATAAATTTCTAATTTATTTGAAAGACTTAAAATTTTATTTAATCCAAGCGTTTTCGCAATTCTTACTGTCATTAAATTTCTCGAGTATTCAATTCCTTTTCTTAAAGTTGAAGGGCCATAAAATTTTTTTCCATAATTTTCAGGTTTCCAATCTTTCAAACCCACACCTTGACTTTCAACAAATGGTGCGTCTAAAACTATTGAGTTTGGAGAGTATCCATTCTCCAATGCTGCTGCATAAACAATTGGTTTAAAAGCAGAACCTGGTTGTCTTTTTGCTTGTGTCACTCGATTAAATTCACTTGATTTAAAGTTAAATCCACCAATTAGTGCTTTCACGTCCCCTGTATGCGCTTCGATAACAACAATTCCTCCATTTACTTTAGGATATTGTTTTAGACTCCAAATATTATTTTCTTCTTTAACAAAAATAATGTCCCCGACATTAAATCTTTCAAAAATAGTTTTTTTATTTGGGATAGCCCATTTAAGTTGTTTTAATGTAATATAGTTTTCTAAACCCTTTAACGTTTTAAATTTTATTCCACTTAAATTTATTTCTAAAATTTCTGCGATTTTCCAATTTAGAGTTGGGTCAATCTTTAAATTGTCTATTTTTTTTTGCCAATTTGAATTTTTTAATTTATTTGTAATAGCACCTCTCCATCCGTGCCTTCTATCGTATGCTTCAATACCGTTTCTTAAAGATTTGATCCCTTGAATTTGATAATCTATATTGAGAGGAGTTCGAATAGAAAGACCTTCCGAGTATAATGTTTTAAAACCATATTTTTCTTTTATAGATCTTCTAACTTCTTCTGTATAAGAGTTAGCCTCATTTAAAATTTCTATCTTTCTTCTTTTCAGAGTAATTTTGGAATCTTTAAACTCATTTAATTGTTTTTTTGTAATATAATTATTATCTTCTAAATTTTGGAGTACTAGGTTTCTTCTAAATTTTGCTAAATCTGGATATTTAAACGGATCATATCTGCTCGGAGCTTTTGGCAGAGCAGCTAATAATGCTGCTTCTGTGTAATCTAAGTCTTTCACTGATTTATCAAAATATTCGAGACTTGCAGCTGCTATTCCATAAGTTCCCTGTCCTAGGTAGATTTGATTAAGATATAATTCCAAAATTCTTTCTTTTGAATAAGCCCTTTCTATTCTAAATGCTAAAATTGCCTCTTTTATTTTCCTATTCAAAGAAACTTCGTTAGTAAGTAAAAAATTTTTAGCTACTTGCTGAGTTATAGTCGAAGCACCTTCTAATCTTTTGTTTGCGCTAATATTTTTCAAGTTTTTTAATAACGCTCTTACAATACCTTTCGCGTCTATGCCTGGATGATTAAAAAAGTTTTTATCTTCTGCAGATAAAAACGAGTTGATTACTTTTTTGGGAATTGACTCAAAGGGAATAAACAATCTTTTTTCCAAAGCATATTCTGCAATTAATTTACCATCACCTGAATATACTCTACTTGAAATAGGAGGTTGATAATTTGAAAGTTTTTTATAGTCCGGTAATCCAATAGAAAAATACCAAAGTGTTGAAAATACAAAAAATAAACAAATTAAAGCAACTATAATGAAAAATTTTATTGAAAAATTTATGAATTTAAACGTTTTAAATAATCTCATCTTAAATAGTTTAATGAATAAAATTTGGCTATCTTAGGGCATTATGATCCTAATTTGTTATTATTATAAGTGCATTTAACGAAAAAATTGTATACTATTAACTAATGTCAAAAAAACAAATTACAAAATTCAACAGATTAAAAGGAATCCAATTACAATGGAAAAGAATTTATATATTGATGCGTCGCATCCAAATGAAACCCGTATCGTTCTTAAATCCAACTCCTCAATTGAGGAATATGAATTTGAAGATAAAAATAGGCTAAACTTTAAGAATAATATTTATCTTGGAACAATCAGTAGAGTTGAACCCTCTTTACAAGCGGCTTTTGTAAATTTTGGTAGGATAAGGCACGGTTTTTTGGCCTTTAACGATATTCAATCAGATTACTATCAAATTCCTTCAGAGGACAAAGAAAAAATTAAATTTGCCGAAGAGAAAATAAGGGAAAATTTAAAAAATAAAGCTTTGGAGGAAATATCTAATGAAAAGAGTATGGATAAAATCGGAGATACAAATGGAGAAGAAAAAAATTCAACAAAAAATGAAGACGAAGTTAAAAAAGAATATAGGGAAGAATTAAAAACCTCTTTTGGTCTTAAAAGATACAAAATTCAAGAAGTAATTAAACCAGGTCAAGTAATACTAATACAGGTTATAAAAGAGGAAAGAGGTCAAAAAGGAGCTGCATTAACAACTTTTATATCTTTAGCAGGAAAATATATTGTGCTTATGCCTAACACTCCAAAAGGTGGTGGAATTTCAAGAAAAATATTTAATTCTTCTGATAGACAAAAAATCAGAGGCATTTTAAATCAAATTGAAATTCCTAAAAGTATGGGAGTAATAGTTAGAACTGCTGGAGCCAATAAAACAAAAAATGAAATAGAGAAAGATTTTGAAAATACTCTAAAAACTTGGGAAGATATAAGAGATAAAGCACTTGACTCTAATGCACCTTCATTAGTTTACGAAGAGGGAGATATTATAAAACGTACTTTGAGAGATACTTACGATAATGAAACAAAAAATATTTATATTGATGGAAATGAAGCATATCAAAAAGCTAAAAAGTTTATGAAACAATTAATGCCCAAAAATGTTAAAAATATAAAAAAATATAGAGGTAAAATTCCATTATTTCATGATGCGAATATTGAGAAAGAACTAAATAATATTTTTGAACCAAGAGTTAAACTAAAGTCAGGTGGTTATCTCATAATTAATCCAACTGAAGCGTTAGTTGCAATAGATATAAATTCTGGTCAGTCAACTAAACAAATTAATATTGAAAAAACTGCATTAAATACAAATCTCGAAGCGGCTGAAGAGATTTCCCGTCAAATAAAAATTAGAGACTTATCTGGATTAATTGTAATCGACTTCATTGATATGATGAATTTTTATAACAGACGAATGGTTGAAAAAAAAATGAGAGAAAGCATTCGAAAAGATAGAGCCCGAATTCAAGTTGGAAGAATTAGTAATTTTGGTTTATTAGAAATGACAAGACAAAGACTGCGAGAGGCTTCAATTAATTGGGAGACAATTTTGTCGTTAGAGTCTTTTGCTCAAAAAATTATAAAAAAGATTGAACTTTTAGCTTTTAATAATAAAGTGAAAATTATCAAAGCACATATACCTGAAAAAGTTAAGCTATACATAGAAAACAAACTTTTTAAAGAAATTGAATATTTTCAAAAGAAATATTCATTAAAAATTAATTTTTTAAATGACTCGAATCTAGTTATTCCAGAGTATAAAATTGAGCTTTTAAATAAATCAAAAAAGATTATTAGCAAAGTAGAAAATATAAATGAAATACATTTCAATGAAAAAAGCTCAATAAAATTTGAAAAAAAACATAAAGACGAAATTAAATTAAATTCTAAGAAATCCAAAAAAGCAAAAACTGTAAAGAAAAAAAATAGTAGCCCAAGAACGTTGTGGGTAAGAAGAAAAAAAAGAACTTAAATCAAACCGTCAATTGGTGAGCTAGGAGTTGCAAAATACTTTTTTTGCATCCGTCCTGCTAAGAAAGAGTCTCTTCCTGATATAACAGCATTTTTAAAAGCTTTAGCCATCCTTATTGGATTTTTTGAATTTGCTATCGCGCTATTAATAAGTACGCCATCACAGCCCATTTCCATTGCAATTGTAGCATCAGATGCAGTGCCAATTCCAGCATCAACTATTACAGGAACTTTAGATTGTTTAATTATTAGAGAAATATTAATTTTATTTTGTAAACCTAACCCTGAACCTATAGGTGAAGCTAAAGGCATTATTGCTGAAGCTCCACAATCTTCTAATCTTTTGGCTAAAAGAGGATCGTCTGTACAATAAACCATAACTTTAAAACCTTCTTTAACTAAAATTTTTGTTGATTTGATCGTTTCAACCATGTCAGGAAATAGTGTTTTTTTATCACCTAAAACTTCTAATTTAACTAGTTTCCATCCTCCCATTTCTCTTGCCAATCTTAAGGTCCTTAAAGCTTCTTCAGATGTAAAACATCCCGCAGTATTAGGTAGATAAACTATTTTTTTTGGATTTAAATAATCTGTTAAAATCGGTTTCTTTTTATCAAAAATATTCACCCTTCTCACTGCTACAGTAACCATGTCAGCTCCCGACTCTTTCACTGCTTGAGCTGTTTCTTTAAAGTTCTTATATTTTCCAGTTCCTACAATTAATCGAGATTTAAAAACTTTATTAGCAATTTTAAAAGTATCTTTTTTCAAATTAACCTCCCCCTATAAAATGAACTACTTCTAATTTATCGTTATTCTTTAAATATTTTTTTTTATAGTTTGACCTCTGAACAATTATTCCATTATGCTCTATAGCTACTTTTTTTTCATTAAGTTTAAATCTTTTAAGCAAATTATGAATAGTAACTTTAGGTTTTATCGTAACTTTTTTTCCATTTAATTGTATTTTTGCCATAATTGAGTTAATTAAGTAACTTATAAAAATATAAAGATGAGTAAAATTATAATTCTTAATGGGCCAAACCTCAACCTTTTAGGTGAAAGAGAAAAAGATAAATATGGCGATTTTACTTTAAAAGATATTGAAAATAATTGTAAAGAATTTGCATTAAAAAATAATATTGTGCTTTCTTTATTCCAGTCAAATATTGAGGGAGAATTGGTTGAAGAAATTCAAAAAGCTAGAAAAGAACAGCATGGCTTGATTATAAACGCTGGAGCCTACACACACACATCTGTAGCTATTCATGACGCATTAAAAGTACTCAAAATACCTATTATCGAATTGCATATAACTAATATTTACAATAGGGAGGAATTCAGGCATAAATCACTGATAAGTAAATTAGCAACTGGTATTCTTTGTGGTTTTGGGGCTGAAGGTTATATTATAGCATTACAGGCAATGAAAAATTATTTAAAAACATGAAAATAGATAAAAAGCTTATTAAAGAACTAGTTGATCATTTAAGTGAATTTAATTTAACGGAATTAGAATATCAAGAAGGTCAAACAAAAATAAAAGTTTCAAGAGCATCTAAAGGAATAGAACAAATAAAATCAGGAGCAGTAGTTTCACCGAATAAAGCTGTACTTAATGAGTCTGATGAGTCTGATGGTATAAGAGTAAAATCTCCGATTATAGGAACAGCTTATTTAGCCCCTGAACCAGGTGGAAAAAAATTTGTTAAAGTTGGAGATAAAATAAAAAAAGGACAAACAGTCATGATTGTCGAAGCTATGAAAACAATGAATCATGTACCTTCAACAAGTGACGGGATCGTTAAGAAAATTCTGGTAAATGATGGTCAGCCAGTAGAGTTTGGTCAACCATTAATTGTCCTTAAATAAAATACAATGTTCAAAAAAGTTTTGATAGCTAACAGAGGTGAAATTGCTGTTAGGATAATAAGAGCTTGTAAAGAATGGGGTATAGCAACGGTTGCTGTTCATTCTGATGTTGACTCTGATGCCATGCATGTGAGACTTGCTGATGAGAGTGTTTGTATTGGATCTCATCAACCTCAAAATAGTTATCTAAACGTATCTTCAATTATGTCAGCTGTTGATTTAACTAATGCTGAAGCTATTCATCCAGGTTATGGTTTTCTCTCTGAAAATTCAAAATTTGCTGAAATGGTTACTAAGCATGGAATAAAATTTATCGGCCCTAGTGCAGATATTATTTCAAAAATGGGAGATAAAATTGAAGCTAAAAGAATAGCAAAAAAATATGGTTTACCTATTATCGAAGGTTCTGAAGGTGGAGTTAAATCATTTTCTGAAGCAAAATCTGTATGTAAAGAAATTGGATACCCTGTTTTAATTAAAGCAGCTGGAGGTGGTGGAGGAAAAGGAATGAAAATTGTTGATGAAGAAAGTCAATTAGAAAATCTATTTTTAACGGCTAAAAATGAAGCAAAAAAATATTTTGGAAATGATGAGCTATATATCGAAAAATACTTTAAGCATCCTAGACATATCGAAGTTCAAATTATGTCTGGAAAAAATAAAACAGTACATCTCGGTGAAAGAGATTGTTCAGTGCAAAGAAGACACCAGAAATTAATCGAGGAGACACCTAGTCCAGTTTTAACCAATGAACAAAGAAAAGATTTATTAGAAAAAACTGTAAAAATGGTAGAACAAATTGGTTATGAGGGTGCAGGCACTGTAGAATTTATTTATGAGAACGGCAAATTTTATTTTTTAGAAATGAATACGAGGGTACAAGTTGAACACCCAGTTACTGAAGTTCAAACAGGAATTGATATAGTTAAAGAGCAGCTCTGGATTGCATTTACTGGAGATACGGCTTTAAAGCAAAGTGATATAGACCCTAGAGGTCACTCTATTGAATGTAGAATTAATGCCGAAAATCCAGCTTTAGATTTCCAGCCCAGCCCTGGAACAATTAGTGTTTGTCATCAGCCGTCGGGGTTTAGAACTCGAGTAGATGGATCAATATTTCAAGGATGTAAAGTAACTCCATATTATGACAGCTTGATTGCAAAAGTAATATGTAAAGGAAGAAACAGGTCCGAAGCAATACAAAGAACCTTAAGATCATTGGATGAGTTTGTATTAGAAGGAATAACTACTACTATAGACCTTCATAAAAAAATTTTATCACACGATAAGTTTATTAACTCAAAATTTGATACTAATTGGTTAGCCAAAGAAAAATTCTACTAAACATTATTACAATTTACTAATTGTAAATCATATATTGCATGGTCAAATGGAGCGATAGTAGGGTCTGAAGAAAAAGTCCAGCCATTAAATATAAAAACTTTTTCATTTTTATTTACGGAAGAGTCTTTCACTTGTAAGTACGCTACACTGTTATTCATATTATTAGCGTCAACCTTTCCACACTTTAAAACTTTGATTTCGAGAGGACCAAATTTTTTTACTTCTCCAAGATTTATTATTATTTCTGAAGTTTTTGCCGTAATCTTATCAAGACCAATAAGTTTTACGCTCGAAACATTTTTTTGCGATAAATCTTTTTTTTTATTTTTAATAACTTCATTGCTTGTAAGACCATCACTTGACTCCTCAACTTCTTCGAAACTCGGTTTCAACTCGTTAAGATTTATTAGTGGTGAACTTAAAACTTTTTCCTCTGCAAAAACAGCTAGACCGTAAGAGCTTAAAATTAAAAAAAATATAATGAATTTACAATTTCCAAGTTTCATATTTTTTAAGTTTATCATCTTTTTTAATTCTAATTGGTTTATAGGCATCTTTGTGTCCAGTTTTATTTTCTTGATGTTTTTTTTGCCAAGAATATTTACTATCCTTCTCATTAGGCGGTCTATCTGTAGTGTGATGCATCCACATAAACCAATCTGATGTAATTTTTGTTGCTTCTATATTATTTGAATATATTACCCAACGTTCATCTTGTTTGTTTTTATAATATTTGTTTCCAAGTTCATCCTTGCCAACATATTTTCCGAAGAAAATAGTCTTAAGAAAAGTTCCAAGTGTTTGTCTATTCCACCATGTAAAAATTATTTTTAAATTCATTTTAAATTTTAAAAATCCACACACTTAATAAGTGTATATTTATTTATACCAGACAGTGTCAAGATTTGCTATATATCTTTAAAGAGATTCCTTTACAAATATGAAAAAATTTATCGTAGAAACTTATTATACCTGTGTCTTTAAGACGGTGCATAGGTTAGAAAATTTAAATGATAACGAACTTGCAAAAATTGACTCTAGAAACGATGGAGAGGTCCAAGTTATAGATGTAAAACTCAACAATCGTAAAACTAAAAAAATTGGAAATAAAAAAGAAAAATCTGAGAAGTCAAAAGAATCGGATAGTTTATTGTCTGCAAACCTCTCAAAAAAAATTGACCCTTCTAAGAATGTAAATTTGATAGATAATAATAATTTAAAAGCTAAAAACCATACTAATGCTAGATTTAAAATGCCTGATAGACGAAAGGGATATATTCAGAAAGCTCAAATTGGAGATCATAAAGTATATTTACATACTGGAGAGTACGATGATGGAAAAATTGGTGAAATATTTATTGATACTAATAAAGAGGGTGAATTAGTTAAAGCTATGATGAATAATTTTGCAATCGCTATTTCTCTTGGTTTGCAATATGGAGTACCTCTTGAAGAGTATGTTGATGCATTTATCGATACTAAATTTGAACCCTCTGGAAATGTTTTAGGAAATGACAGAATTTTAAGTGCTTCTTCAATTTTAGATTATGTATTCAGAGAACTTGCTATTTCGTATCTAGGAAAAGAGGAATTAGCTCATACTCCATCTATTGCGAGTACGAAAGATATCACTGATCAAACCACTGATGATAAATTTCTTAAAATCGTTAAAAATATAACATCTAAGGGTTTTGTTAGAAGTAACTATGAAGAAAAATTGGTTGATCTTTCCGATGTTAGAATTAACTTAAAATCAAAAAATTAATTTTTTTTAGTATCAATCTTTATTCCTAACTCTTTAAGTTGTTTTAAATCAACCTCTGAAGGAGCTTTCATCATTAAATCCTGAGCATTTTGGTTCATTGGGAATAAAGTTATTTCTCTAATATTTTTTTCATTTGCGAGTAACATTACAATTCTATCTATTCCTGGTGCTATACCTCCATGCGGAGGAGCTCCGTAACTTAGTGCATTCAACATTCCACTAAATTTTTCTTCAACATTTTTTTTGTCATAACCTGCAATTGAAAAAAGTTTATACATTAATTCAGGAATATGATTTCTAATAGCGCCAGATGATAACTCTACCCCGTTACAGACAATATCATACTGGTAGGCCTTGATTTCTAGTGGTTTGGTAAAATCTATTTTATCTATTTCTCCTTGGGGTAATGAAAAAGGATTGTGACTAAATTTTATTTTCTTGGTTTGTTCATCAAGCTCGTACATTGGATAATCAACTATCCAACAAAACGCAAACTGATCGTCTTTAATTAAATTTAAATCTCTAGCAATTTTGTCTCTCGCAGTAGATAAAATCTTTTCTACTTCATTTAATCTTCCGCAAGCTAGAAATATACTATCACCTACTTCAGCTTTACAAATTTTCATAATTTCTTTTAGAGATTCTTCGCTAAAAAACTTTCCTACAGGCCCCTTTCCGATTATCTTTTTGTCTTTTTCAATTGTAAAATAAGCTAAACCAGAGGCACCTTGCTCTTTGGCCCACTTATCAATATTGTCAAAAAAACTTCTTGGTTTATCTTTAGTATTTTTAGTAATTATACATCTTGATATTGATCCTGATTTTACCAACTTTTTAAAAATATCAAATTTTACATCTTCTCTGGTAAAAATGTTTGTTATGTCGTAAATCAATAATGGATTTCTTAGATCTGGTTTATCAGTCCCATACTTAAGCATGGCTTCTTGGTATGGTATTTTAGGAAATTTTTCATAAATAATTTTTTTAGATGAAAATTTTTTAAATAAGTTCACCATTAATTTTTCTATTACTAAAAAAATATCTTCTTGTTCAACAAAAGACATTTCAATATCTAGTTGATAAAACTCACCAGGACTTCTGTCAGCTCTAGCATCTTCATCTCTAAAACATGGTGCTATTTGAAAATATCTGTCGAATCCTGAGATCATAATTAATTGTTTAAATTGTTGTGGAGCTTGAGGTAGTGCATAAAATTTTCCTGGATTTAATCTACTAGGAACTAAAAAATCTCTAGCTCCTTCAGGACTAGATGAGGTCAGGATTGGGGTTTGAAATTCTAAAAAACCTAAATTTAACATTTGTGATCGTATAAAAGAGATAACTTTAGATCGTAAAATTATATTATTATGCATCTCTTCCCGTCTTAAATCTAAAAATCTATATTTTAATCTTATATCTTCCGGATAATCTTGTTCTCCAAAAACTGGCATTGGCAATTCTTTTGCTTCTGACAGAACTTTAATTGATTGAATGTTTACTTCAATTTTCCCTGTGCTTAATTCTAAATTTTCCGTTCCTTTTTCTCTTTTTAAAACTTTGCCAACGATAGTTAAAACAGACTCTGGTCTAATTTTTTCTAGTATTGAAAAAAATTTGTTATCATTTTCTATCACGCACTGAGTTAAACCAAAGTGATCTCTTAAATCTATAAATAGTAAATTACCATGGTCTCTTTTTCTGTGTAACCAACCGGATAAAGATATATCTCTCCCAACATCTTTCTCGGATAATTCAGAGCAATTATGTGTTCTGTATTTATTCATTGGTTAATACTTTTTTTATTAAATTAATATTTATCGATTTTCCAGAAGATAAAGACAAATCGTCAATTTCTTTTATGAATTTAAACACTTTATCATATGAGCGTTCTATATTTTTAATAATATACTCAGAGATTTTAGGACTTAAATTGATTTGCTTATCCGAAAAAGATTTGGATATTATCACTCGTAACAAATCATCCGTAGGTAAATCGATACCCAAACTTACAAAAACGTCTGTTCTTGACCTAAGATCGTTTAACTTAATTTTCATTTTTTTTATTGGCAAAACAGAGTTTACTACTACATATGAGTCGAGTTGTTTAAAGTGATTTAAAATCGAGTAAAAATAATTCTCATCGATATTTTGTTCGTAATTGTCTATTATTAAACAATCTAAATTATTCAATTCTGAAATTTTGACTTTATCAATTATTTTAGCATCAATAATCTTGATCAAATTTATTTTTTTCTTGAGAATATTAGTTAAGTGAGTTTTGCCACACCCCTTAGGACCAAATATGTTGACCCATTTGTCTGGCCAGTTAGGCCAACTTTCAATTAGTCGATAAGCAGAAAAATTATTGCTAGAGACATAATAATCTTGTTCGTAATATTTAGTTTTAAAAGGAAATTTAAAAATAAGTTGACTCATTTAAATTATACTGATTTTCCATTGACCTTCTTTCATTTTTAAATCAATTTTTTGATCTTTGAGCTTTTTAATAATTTTATTTATTTTCCCAAGATACTTGATCTTTACTAATATAAAATCCTTATTTAATTGTTGCACATAAAAATTGTCAATAAGATCCACCTTTTTTAATCTATTATTAAATTCAACTAAATTATTTTTGCTGTTCAATTTAATTTCGACGTTGAGAAAGGATGGGGTCCTAACATCTATTAAATTTTGTGATTTTATTAAGTCTTTTAAAACTTTTTTAATTTCAAAAATTATTTTTTCATTGAATTGTTCTTCACTTAAGTTCGACTTATCGATCAATAAATTCTTATTCAATTGTTTTTCTTCAATCTTTGTACTCAAAAATACTTTTGCGATATTTCCATCTATATCGATAGTAATAAAAGCCATGTTATCTAAATCATATTCTTTAAAAAAATCATTTATATCTAAATTAAATATATTTTCTTGGCTTAATTTTATCTTTTGAATACTTTCAATATTTTCTAGTGGTAAAGTATATTGAATAGAATCTTTTGATTTATCATTTTTCCAATTTTCATAAAAATAATTTTTCGTATAAATAAAATATTGTTTATCTTTAATTAATAAAGGAAATACAATCATGCTTGTATTAATAATATCTGAGTAGAGAATATTCTTTTGATAAAAAAAATTGTGAATTCTGTCTCTATCGAAAAAAAGATTAAAACTTACGTGATCACTATTTTCATCGTTTTTAATTTGATAATAAGAAATTAATCTTTTTATGTCTGTTAAATTTGTAGTTGAAATCCTTTTATAGTCTTCCTCTAATAAAAGTCTATTTATTAGTTTTTTAAATCCTTGTTGAAAAGCTTGATTAGCTAATTTTTGTTTATTAGTTGAAATATCTTTATTTATTTCAATATTATTAACATTAAAAATGTTATTATTTGATAAAACATTTCCAGTTTTAAACAAAATAATTAATATATAAAAAATAAATATTAAATTTTTCATACTTAGCTAATTATCATTTTTACAAATGAAAAAAATACAAAATAATTATAAAAAAAGTGGTGTAAATATTTCACTTGCTAATAAATTTGTTGATCACATTGCAAAAATATCTAAAAAAAATGACCAAAAAACGAATAAATTATTTGATTCAAGTAATATTGGGTCTTTTGGTTCAGTTTTTGACATAAGTAACATTAAAATAAAAGATCCAGTTATAGTTTCTTGTACTGATGGCGTAGGTACAAAATTAGACTTAGCTAACAAATATAAAAAATTTGATACTATTGGAATAGATTTAGTAGCTATGTGTGTGAATGATTTAATTGTTCAAGGAGCGAAGCCATTATTTTTTTTAGATTATATGGCTCTTGGTAAGTTAGAGCTAAATAAAACAAAGAGTATTTTAAAAGGTATTTTGCGAGGTTGTAAGATCTCAAATTGTAAGCTCATTGGCGGAGAAACAGCAGAAATGCCTGGAATTTATTCTAAAGACAAATTTGATTTAGCTGGTTTTTGTGTTGGCATTGTTTCAAAAAAAAAAATTTTAAATAAGAAAAACGTTAAAAAAAACGATTTGATATTCGCTATTCCCTCTAGTGGTGTTCATTCTAATGGTTATTCATTAATAAGATCAATATTGAAGAAAAATAAAATTCCAAAAAATTTAAAAAAAGAATTATTAAAACCAACAAAAATTTATACGAATGAAATTTTAAATTTAGTTAAAAAGAATCTAATAAATTCAGCAGCACACATAACCGGAGGTGGCTTAATTGAAAATGTTGTAAGATCGGTTCCGCAAAATTTATCGGTTAATATTGACTTGTCTAAAATTAAAACTAGAAAAATTTTTAAGTGGTTAAAGTCAAGAAATATAAGCGATCTTGAAATGTTGAGAACTTTTAATTGCGGTGTTGGTTTTTGTTTAATTTTGAATAAAAAACAAGCTAGTAAAATTAAAAGATATTTTACTAAGAAATTTATGCCTTATCAAATTGGCTTTATTTCTAAAAATTCAAAAAAAATAAATTTTTTCAACAATATAAAATGGTAAAAAAAAATACTTGTGTTTTTATCTCTGGATATGGTTCAAATTTAAGATATCTAATACGAAGCTCTAGAATCAACAATTTTCCAATTAGAATTAGTCTTGTGATTTCTAATAATAAAAATGCAAGGGGATTATTATACGCCAGAATGAACTCTATTCCTTATTTAATAATCAATACAAAAAAAAGAAACTTTGAAAGCAAAATACTAAATGTACTTAAAAAACATAAGATTTCTTTTATTTGTTTGGCTGGATATATGAAAATTATTTCAAAAAAATTTCTCCAATCTTATACAAAAACTATTATAAATATTCACCCCTCTTTGCTTCCAAAATTCAAAGGATTGAATACTTTCGAGAGAGTTCTAAAAAATAAAGAAAAAAAAACTGGATGCACTGTTCATTTTGTTAACGACAAGTTAGATAGTGGTACAAGAATAATTCAAAAATCTTTTTTTATTGATAAAAATGACAACGAAAAAATAATTAAAGATAAAACTCAAAAATTAGAGTATAGAGCTTTCTCAGAAGCTATCATAAAAATTTTTAGGTACAATTAATTTTTAAAAAAAAAAGCTATTTCTTTTTTTGCGTTATCAACAGAGTCAGATCCATGCACAGAATTTTTATCTATAGATAATCCATAAAGTTTTCTAATAGTATTCTCTTTTGCTTGTTTGGGATCAGTTGCTCCCATTAGTTGCCTGTTGAATAACACAGCATTTTTACCCTCTAAAACCATCACCACAATTGGTCCAGATGATAAATAAGAACAAAGATCATCATAGAAAGGCTTTGTTTGATGAACTTTATAAAATTCTGCTGCCTCCTCTTTGGTAATATGAATTTTTTTATCTTCTTTTATTTTTAAATTATTTTTAGTGAAAATAGACTTTATTTCATCAATTAAATTTCTTTCGACTGCATCTGGTTTTATTATTGAAAGTGTTTGTTCTATATTACTCATAATTTTCTTCTATTAATGAATTTAAAAGTCTTACACCAAATCCAGTAGCTCCGCCTGAGTTCAAAGCTCCACCATATTTTGAAAATGCCATTCCAGCTATATCAAGATGAGCCCATGGTGTTTTATTTAAAATAAATCTTTGTAAAAATTGAGCTGCTGTTGTTGATCCTGCTCCTCCCACATAATTGATATTTTGTACATCAGCATTTTTTGAATTCATCAATTTATCGTAATTTTTGTGAAGAGGCATTCTCCAAACTTTTTCTTCAACCTTTTCACCAGCATTGAATATTTTTTTTGATAGCTCATCATCATTTGAAAAAAGTCCTGCATATTCTGATCCTAAACAAACTATTATTGCACCTGTTAAAGTAGCCAAATCAACAATAAATTTTGGTTTAAATTTTTTTTCAGTGAAAGTTAAAGCGTCTGCTAATACCAGTCTACCTTCCGCATCAGTGTTTAATATTTCAATAGTTTTACCACTGTACGATTTTACTATGTCTCCAGGTCTCTGAGCGTTTCCACTTACCATATTTTCTACAAGGCCAACTACACCAACAGCATTAATCTTAGCTTTTCTTAATGCTAAACTTTTCATTAGCCCAACCACAGTTGCTGAGCCTGCCATATCATAAGTCATATCCTCCATAAATTTTGCTGGTTTTAAAGAATATCCACCTGTATCAAAACAAACTCCCTTTCCGACAAAGGCAAGAGGTTTTGTTTTATTTTTTGCCCCATTCCATTCCATTGTAACAAGATATGATCCTCTTATACTTCCCTGACCTACACCAAGTAACGCGTGCATGCCAAGCTTCTCTAATTTTTTTTCGTCGTATATATTTATTTTTAAACCATCTTTTCTTAATGAGTTTATTCTTTTTGCATACTCATCTGGATGCAATACATTTCCTGGCTCTGAAACTAAATCTCTTGCATAAAAAGTTCCTTCCTCCAAAGCTTTAAATTTCAATTGATCTTTAGAAGA
>MDSV01130994.1_pt1 | contig 19254 bp, 16 predicted proteins | sample 810851 | NCBI WGS metagenome assembly MDSV01 (sample SAMN05326640, study PRJNA326480) | marine metagenome | isolation source: seawater | place: Atlantic Ocean: North East | collected 2012 | reverse complement strand
TTTAGAACTTAATCGTATAAAGCTATAATCAATAAATCTATGGCGAAAATATCTATAATAACAACATTCTACAATCCTTCTCATGAAATAAATGAAGCTCTTGACAGCGTTATTAAGCAATCATTTAGAGATTATGAACATATAATTGTTGATGATGGATCAACCAATAATTCAGTAGCTATGATTAATACTAATGATAGTAGAATTAAAGTATATGAGCCTGGACGAATTGGTAGAGCAAGAGCATTAAACTTTGCTATTGAAAAATCTAACGGTAAATATATTGCGATACTTGATGCAGACGATATTTTTGAATCTAATAAATTAAAAATTCAAAATAACATTTTAGATGAAAATGATGACTTATCTTTAATTTATTCAAATGCATCATTTATTGATCCTTCAGGCAGGGGTCTTGGTTTATCTTCTTATCCGAGTACTCATGAGGGAATAAAAAATTGTTTGTTCCATCTAAATCCTTTTCCTGCTTCAACTGCAATGTACAGAAGAAAAGACTGGGATGAAGTGGGTGGATATAGGATTAGATGTAAGAAGTCACTTGACTACAACTTGTATTTATCATTTCTATTGAGAGGTAAGAAGTTTTTTGGAGTTACAGAGGTTATGACTAAAACACGTTTATCTTCTAATTCATGGGGCAAAAATGATACAGACTCTCTTCAGTTTAAGTTTGGAATTATTGGACTTATTAATTTTTATATTCAAAACAAATTACGATGCTCAAGTATTTATGATTTTACAGATGAAGAATGGGATGAGTTTTTAATTATTTTCAATAAATGGTTTAATTTAAAGAGTTTCGCGAAAAGACAGAAATCTAAAGATAAACTTAACCAGTCTAGATTAGCATTGCAAAAAAGAAATTTTTCTATTTTTATAACCAAACTTTATGAGTCTTTAATTTTAGATTCATATACTTTTTTCTACAAAGGAATTGGCTTTAACTATGAAAGAGATATTTTAGAATTCTTATTATATTATGATATAGAAATTAATAAGAATTTATGAAATTAAATTTTTTATTTTTTTTGAAAATTGAAATATCAAATCATCTTCATCATAGCTATTACGAATAATACCTTCAGTTTTAAATCTGAACATATCGCTCCAAAAATCTATCGAATTTAATTTATAATTATCAAAATATACTTTTAATTCATCAGAGGATCTAGAAAGACCATTATCTCCGTACTTAGCAACATAAGGTGAAAAGTTTGGATATAGTGATTTAACATTAATAAGAGTTGTTTTCATAAAATTACCTATTAATAAGTCATCAAAAATTTCATATTTTACGGCTTCAAGTAATGAATTTCTAGGAACCTGAAAAATTATTCCACTTTTTTTATTCGACAGCTTGATTGTGCTCTCTTTATTGCCAACTTTGAAACATAAAAATCCAAACTTTTTTTTCAAATGATCAAACTGATTAAAATATTTAGCAATCATTTGGAACTCATCATTATCTAATTCGTCTGACCAAATATCCCCTTGGCTTTTGGCGGACACAATTTCATCTCTATTTTCAATTATATTCAGCTTTACATAGTCATTCTTCAAAACATCCCATTGAATAAAAGCAGGCAATAATTCACCTGCTGATGAATCGAACCCATTAAAATGTGATGAAAGAGGGGTTACAAATTTATTCATATGAAATGAGTCTTCTCTTACATATCTATGCATTGATGAAAAAGGGATAGCGTAATTGCAATGCCATAATTTCATATAACGAGTATATTGTTTTCCTACTTTTGTCTTCGTAATGTTTGATGGATCAATAAAATTATTATTTTCATCATAAAAATTTAGCATGTCTGCATCTCCCCAATTTATTAATTTGAGTAGAAATCTATTTTTATATTCTTTAATTATTTTTTTTATTGTATTTTGCCAACCATATCCCATTCCATCATTTAAATTTAATAATATAGTGTTTTTGTTAATTTCAATAAGCAGTGTTGCATCTTGATTCCAGTCAGCAAAACTTTTGATACGAATATTTTTAGATAACTCAATCCATTCATTACTTTTTACTTTAATACAATTGAATTTATTACTTCTAAAATCATTAAAAATTCTGTCTCCATAATGGTCAGGTATAAGAAAAATTTTTTTACTCATTAAATCTAATGATACTGAGTCAATATGATCGGGGTGTCCATGAGATAACCAAATATATTTTGCGTTAAGTATGTTTTCTTTTTGCTCTTTAGGTATACTATATTTATGTCCCCAACTTCCAAAATAAGGATTCCCATTTATCCATGGATCAGTAGTAAGAACAGTTTCTAATCCATCAAAAACAGTAACCGTTGCATTTCCTATTGTTTCAAAGCCAATCAAAATATAGAATCAAATTAATTAAAAACACATATGGCATTACATAATAAAAAAATTATTTTTTCATCCTTTTTTTTACTTTTATTACCACCAATTTTTTTTGGTTTTCCAGATTATTATGGAGATGATTATCATTTCGTAAACATTGAGTCAAAAGAGAGTTTTTATCTTCAATCTCTGACTATATGGATTGATAATTATGGAATTTCTTATCGTCCAGCAGGCATCTTAATTAATATATTTTTATATAAAATATTTTCATGGAATCTTGTGATATTTTATTTTTTCTCAGTTATAGCCTATTTGACACTTGCATACAGGGCTTATACTTTATCACTAAAAATATCTGATCATCAATTAGATCTATCGATATTTATCTTTATCTTTTTTATTTTTTTTCCTTTTAACTCATCAGTCTATTATCAGTTGATTAGTATGTACATGGTTGTGACTTACATTGGCTTATTTTATTTTCTTGAAAAATTTATTGATTATTATGAACCAAGCTTTGGAAAAAATATAATTTTTTCATTGTGCTGGTTAATTTTGCTTTTTTCATATGAAAGCTTAATTGGCATCTCAGTTATATTGCCAATTTTATATTTTTTTAAAATAAGGAATTCAAATGAGATATTTTTATTAAAAAAACATTTATATGTCATTTTAACAATAGGTATTCCAACAGTAATATTTTTATTTCTTTATATATCTAACCCACTAAATACTAAAATTAATAATTTAAGTGAAACTATCTCTCTGGAAAAGAGCATTATATCTATTGAAGACACAAAAGAAGGTGAAGTTACAATAGAAAAAGTCAATAAATTTAAAAGTAATAAAGTCGAGGAGTTTTTTAATAAATCTAAAAAATCATTTTCATTCTTTTTAAAAAGTATTTCTTATTTTTTTGATTTTTCTAAATCTAATTATTTTTTTTTAATTTTATATTTATTTGTAATATTGCATATAGTTATAAATATATTTAAATTTAAAATTAATACTACTACAAGCAATACATCTTTATTATATATATTATTTGGATTTTTATGGACTGTTGGATCTATTGCCCCTTTCTTACTGTATCCTGGTTTTGTAATTCCTGTTTATCATTTATTATTGCCAAGTTTTGGTTTAGCATTTTTACTTTATGGCATAACTACTTTAATATTTGGAAATAAAAAATTATTTTTTATAAAAAGTTTATTCATATTATTATTGTTTTTTTTTCCTATTATCCATATCTCTTATTTTTTTGGTTTAAAAGAGGAATTAAACTTTTTAAATAATGTAAGTTCCAAAATCAATATCTACTCATCAGAATTAAAAACTAACGAAAATCTTATATTAATAAATATTCCAGATAAAAAAAATAATCATATATTTTGGTTTGAAAATGCATTATCAAAAAGATATTTAAAGTATAAAATCAATTATGACGGCATAGGTAAATTTAAAGTTAAAAATTCTGACTCTATTCATTTTATAGACAAGCAAAAAACCGATATAATCAAAGTAAATTTTTTTGAGCATACCGATAACTATCAATATTTTGATTATTTTGATGGAAAAACTCATAATTAATACAAAATTTTTTTTCATTTATTTGTTTTATTTAAGTAAAATTTAATTAAAAGATTATTTATGTTTAGTTTAAATAATAAAAATGTACTTGTAACTGGAGCTGGAGGATTTATTGGAAGCCATTTATGTGCTCAGCTTATTAAGTTAGGTGCAAAAGTTACTGCATTGATACATTACAATTCTCGTAGTTCATATGGTAATCTAGATTTTCTGAAAGATGAGGAAATTGAAAGTTTAAATATTATTAAAGGCAATATTGAAGATCCTTATTTTATTGATTATGTGTCCGAGAATATTGATATTATTTTTCACCTTGCAGCATTAATTGGAATTCCATACTCATATGTTTCACCTCTTAGTTATGTCAAAACAAATATTGAGGGTACAATAAATTTACTTGAGACATCGAAACAAAGAAATATTAAAATGATTCACACATCAACATCCGAATGTTATGGTACGGCAATTTATACTCCAATTGATGAATCTCACCCATTACAAGGGCAATCACCATATTCAGCAAGTAAAATATCAGCTGATAAAATTGTTGAAAGTTATCATAATTCTTTTGGTGCGAATATAATAACAATAAGACCTTTCAACGTATTTGGTCCAGGACAATCGGCAAGAGCAATAATACCAACTATAATTTCTCAACTAATACAATCAAATAATATTGAAGTTGGATCAACTTCTCCAATAAGAGATTTTACATATGTTGAAGATACTGTGAGTGGATTTATTAAGGCAGCGCAGCACGAAAATATCTCAGGAGACTTAATAAATATCGGAAATGGCAAAGGTATAAGTATTAAAGATTTAATATACAAATGTGCTGAAATACTAAAAATAGAAAACATTAATATTATTGTTAACAAAGAAAGGAATAGACCTGAAAAAAGTGAAGTTTTTAATCTTATATGTGACAACACTAGAGCAAGAGATAAGATTTCATGGTCGCCCTCAATATCTCTTACTGAAGGATTAGAAAGAACTATTTACTTTATAAAAAAATATCAAGATTTTTATAAAATAGGCAAATATGAAATATAATTAGATGCAGGCAATTATTTTAGCAGGAGGAAAAGGAACTAGACTTCTTCCATATACAAAAACAATTCCGAAGCCACTACTGCCCATTGACGATATCCCAATAATAGAAATAATTATAAGGCAATTAAAAGTTCATGGTTTTGATACAATAATTTTAGCTGTCGGGCATATGCACCATCTTTTTCAGTCTTTTTTTGAAGATGGATCAAAATTTGGAGTCAAAATATCATATACTGTTGAGAGCACTCCATTAGGAACAGCAGGAGCACTCAGTAAATGTTTTTCAGAACTAGAGGAAAATTTTTTGATGATGAATGGTGATATTTTAACCACACTAGATTTTCATAATCTTATGAATTTTCATATTAACGAAAATAATGATTTTACAATTGCCACTCACAATAGAACAGTAAAAATTGATTATGGTGTTCTCGAGAGCGACAATTCGAAAAATCTTCTTAGATATATTGAAAAACCTCATTATGATTATATGGTAAGCATGGGAATTAATATAGTTAAGAAGTCCTCGATAAAAAAATATATTAATGAAGAGAAATATTTTGATATTCCAGATTTGGTCAAAGAGTTAATAAAAAATAAATCAAAAATATTATGTTATGAAGAGATCTGTGATTGGCTTGATATAGGTAGAGTGGATGACTATGAAGAAGCTTCATCAGTCTTTCTAAGAAATAAAAATAAATATTTGATAGATTGATACGATGAAATTTCTTGTTACTGGTGCTTCAGGTTTTATAGGAAAAGAAGTAGTGAAACTGATTAAACAAAATGGTTTTGAAGTTTTCACAATTAGCCGTAATAAGTCAAAAAATAAAAATCAATTTCAGATTCCAAAAAAAAATATTAGAGAATTTTTTAAAAAAATTTTTTTAAAAATTAAACCACAATATGTAATTCATTTAGCGGGAAGTATTAAAGATCAATCATTTGTTCAGTCTATAAACTCTAATTGTTATATCACTTATGAAATTCTTAGTGCGATTGAGGAATGCAAATTAGAAAAGACAGTAAAGTCTTTAATTGTTGGAAGTGCTTCTGAGTATGGATTCGTTTCACGGCACCAAATGCCTGTGACTGAAAAGTCTATAATTAATCCAAACAGTATTTATGGGTTAAGTAAATCGATCCAGTCACATATTGTGAGTAATTTCTTAAAACAGAATAAAAATATTATTTATGTTAGGCCATTTAATGTAATTGGTAAAGGTATGTCAGAAAACCTCTCTCTTGGTAATTTTAATAAAAAAATTGAGTTGATCAAAAAGGGAAAAATAAAAAAAGAAATCGATTTACGAAACCCTAATGCAGCAAGAGACTTTATTGATGTTACTGATACTGCCAACATTATCTTAAAATTAATAAAAAATAGAAAATCGTATGGAAAATTTGTAAATATTTGTTCAGGAAAATCTGTTAAGATAAAAAAAATACTAGAGTATATGATTTTATTAAGTGATCAGAATATTGAGATTGTTTCAGGAAATGATAGTAAAAAAAATCAAGATATGAATATTTATTTTGGTGATAATAAAAAGTTAATTCAGCTGATTGGTGATTTTAAATTTATTTCCTGGAAAAAGACTGTTAGAAAGATGATGTTTTAATGAAAAAAATAACTATTATTTCTCCTGTTTTTAATGAAGAAAGTGTTATTAAAGTTTTCTTTAACGCATTAAAAGAGACTCTGGATAGTATTGAAAATAATTATATTTTCGAGATTTTATTTGTTGTAGATAAAAGTTCAGATAAGACATTTGAGATCATCACTGAAATAGCAAAAGAAAATAATAATGTAAAAGCAATTCTTTTATCTAGAAGATTTGGGCATCAAATGTCTTTAGTTGCTGGAATGGATCAAGTAAAAGATGGCGCTATCATAATGATGGATTCCGATCTTCAGCATCCACCTAATGTGATTTTAGAAATGATTGATAAATATGAAAAAGGTTTTGAAATAGTCTATACAATAAGAACATCCACAGAAAAACAAAATTTAATTAGAAGTACTATGTCAAAAATATTTTATTATTTATTAAATAGAATTTCGGATATTAATATTGGAATTGGTGAGGCTGATTATAGATTGATTTCACCAAAAGTAGTAAATATATTTCAAAATCAAATTAGAGAACGAAATCAATTCTTAAGAGGATTATTCAAATGGGTAGGATTTAAGAGTGTTTCTGTAAACTTCAAAGCAAATGAGCGTGTCGCTGGAAAAACTAAATATAGTTTTAATACAATGATCAAATTTGCATCTTCGGGTCTCACATCTTTCTCTCGAAAACCTCTTCAGTATTCTATTTATCTTGGTGTCATTTTATCCTTATTAAGTTTTGGAATAGGTATACATTCATTTATTTCGTATTTTTTAAATAATGTTACTCCCTCAGGGTGGACCACTCTTACTATATTAATTTCTTTATTCTCAGGTATTCAACTCCTTTTTCTTGGAGTAATTGGAGAATACATAGGTTCAATTTTCGAGGAAGTAAAGCAAAGACCACTGTATATAATTGAAGATAAAATTAATATTAAATGAACTGTGATATTTGTAATTCTACACAGAGTAAAAATTTATTTAACGAAATAGTTAAGTGCTTAGATTGTGGACATGTATACGCAAAACTAAAAATTTCAAATGAAGAACTTAAAAACCTATATAAATCTGACTATTTTGATACTGATGAGTACCATGATTATAAGGCAGAGGTTGTTTCAATAAAAAAAAATTTTAGACGATTATTAAAAATTATTACAAAGCACACAGACAACCCCGGTAATAAAACACTTGTTGAGGTTGGATCAGCTTATGGATACTTTGTTGATGAAGCTCGATTTATATTTAAAAAAGTTATTGGTACAGAAATAGCAAAAGAACCAGCAGAATATGCAAGTAGGGTATTAGGTCTAGATGTGAGAAATTTAGATATTCTAAATTGGAATTTCGATAATAAAAAAATAGATATTGTTTGCCTTTGGGATGTAATTGAGCATCTTTATTCACCAAATAAATATTTAAATAAAATTTCTGAAAATCTGGATATTGGCTCTTTGATTGCTTTAACAACACCAGATATTGGAAGCCTAGTAGCAAAAATTAGAAAAGAAAATTGGAGACAGATTCATCCACCTACTCATATTCATTATTTTGATAAAAAAACAATAACTCATATTTTAAAGATTAATGGATTTGAAGTTATGCACTATGGGCATTTTGGAAGATATAGAAGTCTTGGTATGATTTTTTATATTATTTTTGTTCTAAGGCTTAAAATACCAATCATTTTTAAACTACTTGAGTTTTTAAAACTTGATAAGTTGATAACATATCTCAATCTGTACGATGAAATGATAGTAATTGCAAAAAAGGTAATCTGATTAATTTATTATATGAAATATTTAGAGCAAAATTTATTTTCTTGTATAAATTGTAATGTAGGAAAACTTATTGTGAAAGATGAAATCCACGTTAAATGTGAAAACTGCAAAAAAAATTACTCAATTATTAATAGTATTCCTAGATTTGTTGATAAGAATAATTATTCAAATTCATTTGGATATCAATGGAACATCTTTGATAAAACCCAACTTGATAGTTATACAAAAAAAAATATTAGTAGGAGTAGAGTCTATGAAATTACTAAATTTAATAAGAACACTGATCTTTCAAATAAAAATATGCTAGAAGCAGGCTCAGGAGCTGGTAGATTTACTGAAATTTTAGCTGAAACTAAAGTAAATTTATTTACATTTGATTTTTCAAATGCAATAGAAGCCAATAAATTAAATAATAGTGGTTTTCAGAATATTACTTTTTTTCAGGCTGATATTTTAGAAATACCTTTTAAAGATAATTATTTTGATTATGTCTTTTGTTTAGGTGTTATTCAACATACTCAACATCCTGAAGAAACATTTAATTCTCTAGTTAGAAAATTGAAACCCGGTGGAACAATCTACATAGATATTTATTCAAAAAAATGGCATACATATTTATGGCTTAAATATATTTTAAGACCAATAACCAAACGGATCCCAAGAGAAATGTTGTTCACAATTGTTAAAAAACTTACACCACTTTTTATACCTTATACGAAATTCTTAAAATTAATTTTTGGAAGAAAAGCCCATAGATTATCACCAATTGTTGAATATAGTGATTTAGGATTTGACTCAAAATTGAACATAGAATGGTCGATACTAGATACTTTTGACATGTATTCTCCACAATATGATCAGCCTCAATCATTATCTGAAGTGAAAAGATGGTTCACAAATTTGGGGTTTAAAAATATTAATATAAAGTATGGACCTAATGGAGTTGTGGGTTCAGCTATAAAGAAGTAATTTATATTATGTGTGGAATTGCTGGAATCATTGATTTTTCAAGTCAATTTGATTATTTAGAAAATCTAAGAAGTGCTTCTAGTATGATGAAGAATAGAGGTCCTGATGATAGTGGTATATGGAACGACAATATTTGTGGACTAGCACAGAGAAGACTATCAATACTTGATCTTTCTAATGCAGGACATCAACCAATGATTTCTCCTAATAATAGATTTGTTTGTACATTTAATGGTGAGATTTACAATTTCAAACAACTGAAAAAAGATATACAGGAACGAAATCCAAATTTAATTTTTAAAAGTGATACTGATACAGAGGTATTATTAGCTGGATGGGAAATATTTGGCTCAGAATTCATAGATAAAATTGATGGCATGTTTGCTTTTGGTATATGGGATAGAAAAGATGAAAAAATCTATCTTGCCAGAGACAGAATGGGTGAAAAACCACTTTACTATAGCATTAATAATAAAAGATTAAATTTTTCATCAAGACCCTTGCCAATGTTTAGATTAGATAAAAATTTAAGTAAAGAATATGATAATCAAGGATTAAGATATTTCATTGAGAGTGGATATGTTCCTGCTCCGTATTCAATTTATTCAAGTATAAAAAAATTGTCTCCAGGAAATCTTTTAGTATTTTCAAAAAATGATTTAAAGATAAAAATTTTTTGGGATCCATATAAATTGTCTACTAATTATAATTGGTTAAGAAGATCAGAAAATGACCTCATAGATGAATTAGACACAATTCTAGAAAAAAGTGTCAGAGACAGAATGGTAAGCGACGTCCCAATTGGAGCTTTTCTATCAGGTGGAATTGATAGCACTTTAGTTGCTGCAAATATGAATAAAGTGTCTGGTAATATAAAAACATTCACAATTGGTTTTAAAGAAAAGGAATACGATGAAAGTATATTTGCTCAAGAAGTAGCAAACTATCTAAAAACGGATCATTTTTGTAATTACTTGAAAGTAGATAATTTACTTGATCTATTGCCAAAATTTTTTGAGTCTTATGATGAACCTTTTTTTGACAGCGCTGCCTTTCCCACTTTAGCAGTATCAAAACTTGCAAAAAATCAAGTGACTGTTTCTTTATCAGGTGATGGAGGTGATGAACTCTTCGGAGGCTATCATTATTATAAAATAATTAATTTCTTAAGTTTTTTTTATAAATCTCCAGAAGCATTAAAATCAATATTTTCAAAATTAATTGGATTTGTACCACTCCATAATTTTCAATTAATGTCTAGTGCGTTAAGTTACTCTGATGTTGCTGGTTCTTTTTCTTTTATAAGAGGTATTAGTAAAGATTTTAATACTATTTTATCTGATGAGTTATTTCATAGTACTTACGGGTTATCTGATATGTTTAGTGAAGCATCAAAAACTTTTAATCAAAACATAAGCCCATCGGAGCTCGCAATGCGTTTGGATACAAAATATACCATGAATGATGATTATTTACAGAAAACTGATGTAGCTAGCATGGCGTATTCACTTGAAGCGAGAGCACCTTTTTTATCAAAAGATTTAGTTGAATGGTCGTTTAAATTACCTAGCAAATTTAAAATAGGATTAAATACAAATAAATATTTATTAAGGAAGCTTGCTTATCGATACGTTCCAAAGCAAATACTTGATCGACCAAAGAGAGGGTTTGGAGTCCCAATTGATAGATGGTTAAGAAATGATCTCAAAAAATGGAGTTGGAATATAATAAATGATCCACAAAGCTATAAAAATTTACCCATAAAAATGCAATCTGTAATAGATTTATTTAATATTCATCAGAAAGGAAAAAGAAATGCTCACCCATTACTTTGGGCCACTTTAATGATGTTGCAATTTAATAAAAATCAAAAATATGAATTATAACTTACAAAAATTTTTTCGTTATATTTGGATTTATGGGTTAACCCGTACAATAGTAAAATCGATTGGAAGATTAAATATATATTTTCCAATATGGATTTTTAATTTTTTTAAGATGCCAAATAAAAATAAAAAAAATATTGCAATAATAGGATGTGGTCAATTTTCATTTTCTACTATTACTTTTTTTCTATCTCAATCAAATAGAGTATCCATAAAATGGTGCAGTGATCTCAATATTAAAGCAGCAAAATTGTTATCTAAATCTTATGGAATAGGAAAAATATTAAATAAAGACGAAATTAATTATGAAAATATCGATATTGTGTATATTGCAACAAGCCATTCATCGCACTGTGAATACGCAATTGAGTCACTTAAGGCCAATTGTGATGTTTATGTTGAAAAGCCTCTTGTAACTTCTTGGGAACAATTTGAAAGATTAAAAAAAGTAAGAGATCTAGTTCAAAAAAATATATTTGTTGGTTACAATAGACCATTCTCACCTGGAATAAAAAAAATAAGAAGCTTAGTTAAAGATTATGATCAACCATTTACTCTTTCATGTTTTATATCTGGACACTATTTAGATAAAAATCATTGGTATAGAAACTCTGACGAGGGAACAAGAGTATGTGGAAATATTGGTCATTGGTTAGATTTAGCAACTCATATTTTATTTTGGAGAAAGTTAATTGTAAGTTATATTGATATTTCAATAAATTACAGTGATATAAATACTCCATCAGACAATATTACAATATCGCTAACTAGTTCTAATAATGATTTGATTAGTATTGTTTTTTCAACTAGATCAGAGCCTTTTGAGGGCGTGACAGAAACAATAAATTTTCAGCAAGATAAGCTAATTGCCAAAATTGATGATCACAGATGTACTAGTATTTGGTATGAAGAAAAAAAATATAAATTAAAAAACAGGATAAAAAATGTTGGCCATAAAAATGCAATTATGCAGCCATTCTCAGATGAGAATACAAGAAACTGGGAAGAGTTAAATATTTCTACAAATTTAATGCTTACCGTGACCGATATGGTAAAGAATAATAGCAAATTTAATAAGTTTCATTTATAAATAACTATGAAACAATAAGTTTCATTTATAAATAATTATGAAACAAGTCTTTCAATCTCTAAAAAATGGCCAAGTATCTATAGATGATGTTCCAATACCTGCCGTTAAGGCCGGTTATGTGTTAATTAAAACTACAAAATCATTAATATCAGCAGGCACAGAGAAGATTCTTTTGAATTTCGGGAGATCAAATTATTTAAGTAAAGCAATTCAACAACCAGATAGAGTTAAGCAGGCTTTAGATAAAATTAAAACTGATGGTATTATGGCAACATACGAATCAATTTCTAATAAACTTAATGAGCCTATGGAGATTGGTTATTGTAATGTTGGCAAAGTAATCGCAGTGGGTGAGGGTGTAACAGAGTTTAAAATTGGAGATAGAGTTGCTTCAAATGGAAAACACGCTGAAATAGTAAATGTTTCAAAGAATTTATGTGCCAAAATTCCTGACGAGGTAAATGATGCTGAAGCAGTTTTTACTATATTAGGCTCTATTGGTTTACATGGAATTCGTTTGAGTAACCCATCGATAGGAGAAAAGTATGCAGTTATTGGATTAGGTTTGATTGGTTTAATTACAATTCAAATATTAAAAGCCCATGGATGTGAATGCATTGGATTTGAGTACGATGAAGATAGAATTAAAATAGCGAATAAATTAGGTTTTGAAACAATTAAGTTGTCTCATAATATTAATAATGAAGAAATTATAAATAATTTCCAAGATAAAATTGGATTTGATTCATCAATAATTACCGCGTCTTCAAAAACTAGTGAGCCCATTGATTTAGCGGCTGGTATTACAAGAAAAAGAGGTAATATTATTTTAGTTGGGGTTGCAGATATCAAACTATCTCGTGAAATATTCTACCATAAAGAGATAAACTTTAAAGTTTCATGTTCTTATGGCCCAGGAAGATACGATAGTGATTATGAGGAAAAAGGTATTGACTACCCAATAGAGTATGTTCGATGGACTGAAAAAAGAAATTTCAGTACGATTTTAAGTTTACTAAAGCAAAAGCTTATCAATGTTAAAAAATTAATAACCCACGAGTTTGATATTAAAGAGTCAGATAAGGCATTTGAAATAGTAATTAATGAAAAAAAATCGCTAGGTGTAATCATTAATTATGATCAAAAAAATATTAATCAAAACTTAATAGATGAGAATATAAAATTAAGTAAAAATACTAATACTTCAGAAAAAAAAGAAAAAATTGAGTTAGGATTTATTGGAGCAGGAAACTATGCAAGAGTTTTAGCCCCAATTTTTAAGAGGAATAAAACAATTTTAAAAACAATTTCTTCATCACAAGGTGTTTCAAGTACGAATTTAGGAAAAAAATATGGATTCAAAATATCCAGTTCAAGTAATAACTCAATATATGATGATAAAAGTATCGATGCTGTTGTCATATGTACCCAGCATAATAGTCACTCTTACCTCGTAAAGAATGCAATAGATACACATAAACATATTTTTGTTGAAAAGCCATTGGCACTTAAATTATCTGATTTAGATGAAATTGAAAAAAAATTGAAGACATCAAGCAAGATTTTAACAGTTGGATTTAATAGAAGATTTTCACCACATATAATAAAAATTAAATCTCTTATTGAAAATATTAGATCACCAAAATCGATCACAATAAATATAAATGCTGGAAAAATTGATAAAGATCATTGGTTACATGATAATGAAATAGGTGGTGGAAGACTCATTGGAGAAGCAATACATCATATAGATTTAATAAGATACATTGTTGATAAAAAAATAGTGAGTTGGAATAAGGTTGTTTTAGGCTCAGGAGAAGACACATTTTCAATACAATTTAATTTTTTAGATGGATCAATTGGCGTAATAAATTACTTCTCCAATGGGAGTAAATCAATGCAGAAAGAAAGATTAGAGCTGTTTGTCGATAATAAGATTCTTGTTTTAAATAATTTTATCTCATTGATTGGATATGGATGGAAAAATTTCAAATATATGAGAACTTGGAGGCAGGATAAAGGACAAAAAGTTTTAGTTGAAAGATTTCTTAATGCTATAAGTAAAAATCAACAACCGCCTATTCCATATGATGAAATTATTGAAGTTAACAGATTATCGATAAATATAAGCCAAAAAGAAAAATGAAAAATATTGATATAATAGTTGGTGCGAGACCAAACTTTATCAAAATTGCACCATTAATACATTCAATAAAAAAATATAATAATAAAAAAAGATTAATTAAATTCAGATTGATTCACACTGGACAGCACTATGATGAAAGTATGTCTGATAGTTTTTTTAGGGATTTAAAAATACCAAAACCTCATATTAACTTAAATAGTAAATCAGGCACTCAAGCATCTCAAACTGCCAAGATAATGGTCGCATATGAAAATGTTTTAAGTAGAGATAAATGTGATTTATGTATGGTTGTTGGTGACGTAAACTCAACTATGGCTTGTGCAATAGTAGCGAAAAAACTTAATATTAGAGTTGCTCATATTGAAGCGGGATTAAGATCACGAGATATTACAATGCCTGAAGAAATTAATAGAATTATTACTGACTCTATTTCTGATTATTGTTTCACAACAAGTTTATCAGCTTCTAAAAATCTCATTAGTGAAGGAAAAAATAAAAATCAAATTTTTTTTGTAGGCAATTTAATGATAGACTCACTTTACCTATTTGAAAAATCAACTGTAAAAAAAAAAATACTCAAAAATTATAATATCGACCTTAAAAGTTATATAATTGTTACTTTGCACAGAGTAGAAAATACTAAAAATGAAGAGAAAATTAAATATTTATTAGATCTAATTTCAAAATCAGCAAAAGATCTTAAAATAATATTTCCTGTTCATCCAAGAATAAAGAAATTTAAAAGTAAATATCAGAAGTTCTATAAAAATATTTTGTTTATTGAGCCACAACCATATTTAAATTTTATTTATTTAATGAGAAACTCAATTGGTATAATAACTGACTCAGGCGGCATAACTGAAGAGTCATCAATCTTAAATATTCCATGTATTACTATGAGAAAAACGACTGAGAGACCGGAAACAATTGATAGAGGTACAAATATTTTGGTTGGTGACAACAAAAATAAAATTATCCGTAGTATCAAAATGCTTATTACAGGAAAATGGAAAAAGCCAAAAAAAATAGATAAATGGGATGGAAAAACAAGTGATCGAATTATAAAAAAACTAATTAAATTAAAGTTTATCTTAAATGATTAAAATTATTTTTAGGTATTGGAATACAATAAAATATTTAAAATTATTTCAAATTTTTCATAGAATTATATTTAAGTTTTTTTTTCCAATAATAAATAATAATAAAGTTTATAAAAAACGTACTATAAAAAAAAATATTTTTTTTTAAATAAATTTAATAAATCAAATAAAAATTTATTTAACTTTATAAATATAGAAAAAAAATGTGACAAAAAAATTGAATGGGAAGATAAAGAGTTACCAAAATTATGGAATTATAATCTACATTATTTTGATTTTATAAACTCTAATGTAAATAAAGATGACTCTGAGTTTGTTTTATTTGCTATCCATGATTGGATTTCAATTAATAAGGTAAAAAAAAAATTGCCGTGGGATTCGTATCCAACATCACTAAGGATTGTAAATTGGATAAAGTGGTTATTAGTAAACAATATCAATAACAGTAAAATTGAAGAGAGTTTACTCTTGCAATCTAGGTGGTTAAATAAAAGAATAGAATATTTCCTACAAGGTAATCATTTAATAGCTAATGCTAAAGCATTAATATTTTCTGGTATATACTTTGACACCAAAGAATCTAAACTTTGGTTAGAAAAAGGAATAAGAATATTAGAATATGAAATAAATAAGCAAATTCTTGATGATGGCGGTCATTTTGAATTGAGTCCAATGTACCAACTAATAATTATTGAAGATTTTTTAGATATAGTAAACATCTTGTCAGCTTATAATTTGGGTACACTGAAAACAGTTAAAAAGATAAACTCAGTTATTTCAAAAATGTTTGATTGGATTAATGTAATGATACATCCAGATAAAGATATATCTTTTTTCAATGATAGCTCATTTAATATTGCCCATACTTATGAAAATTTAATAAAATACGCATCGAAAATTGGCTTTAATCAAATTAAAGAAGTTGATGAAAAAATTAAATTTCTAAAAGATAGTGGGTATATAAAGCTTAAGTATGATAATATATCCATTATTATAGACGTTGCAAAAGTTGGACCTGATATACAGCCTGGACATGCTCATGCTGACACATTGTCATTTGAAATGTCAATAAATAATCATAGACTTATCGTAAATTCTGGGACTTCTACCTATGATGTTTCTAGAGAAAGGCATTTTCAACGATCTACAATTGCTCATAATACAGTAGAAATTAATAATGAAAATTCATCAGATGTTTGGAAGTCATTTCGTGTGGGTAATCGTGCATATGTCAATGATATTAAAATTATTGAAACAAATAAATATCCTTTTATTTCGGCATCACATAATGGTTATAAAAATTTAATTCATAAGAGAGAGTGGGTTGCTGAAGAACATGCAATCAATATAAATGATTACATATATGGAAATTTTAGTTCAGCAATGATAAGATTTTATTTACATCCAGATGTTATTATTCATAATGAAAATACTTTAAGAATCTCAAATGATAAATTAATTCAATTTTCAACAGATAATTCATATAAAATTGTGGATACCTTCTGGTATCCTGAATTTGGATTAAAATTAAATAATAAATGCATTGAAATAAACTTATCAAATAGTTTTAATCAGATGAGATTTAAAGTTATAAAATGAAAATTTTAATTATAAGTTTTTTTTATTATCCAGATTTATCTGCGGGATCATTTAGAACTAAAGCTTTAACTGATAGTTTATTAGATAAAAGTGATGAGATTGAAAATATCATGGTTGTAACATCTCAACCTAATAGGTATTTAAATTACAAAGTTGAAGCTAAAAATGATATCAACAAAAATAATTTCCACATTTATAGGATCAAAGTACCCAGAATTGGATCTGGAAAGATACAGCAAATTATTGTTCATTTAATATTTTTTTTAAAGGCTCTACAGATTATTAAAGGTAAAGATTTTGATATAATTTATGTAACTTCAGCAAAATTACTTACAGCTTTTTTGGGATCATTAATATCAAAATATATGAATAAGCCTTTATATATAGACTTTAGAGATATTTTTTATGATGTCATGCAAGATACTGGAAATAAGTTTATAAATTTTTTCATTCTTCCAATTATTAATTTATTAGAAAGAATTACTGTTAAACAAGCAAGTAAGATAAATTTAGTATCTGAAGGTTTTAAAGAATATTTCAAAAATAAATATCCAGACAAGGAATATTCTTTTTTTACTAATGGTATTGATAAAGAATTTATACATTCTGAAAAATTAAAATGCCATGATATAAGTATAAAAAAAAAACTTATAGTATTATATGCCGGAAATATAGGAGTTGGACAGGGTCTAGAAAAGATTATTCCAAAACTTGCAGTTAAACTAGAAGATAAAGTAAATTTCAGAATTATTGGTTCAGGCGCTTCAATAAATAAATTAAAGAAAAATATTGCTGTCTTAAATTGTAGAAATATCCAAATTCTATCACCAAAAAACAGAGAAGAGATAAGAGAAGAGTATAGGTGTGCTGATATTTTATTTTTACATTTAAATAACTATCCAGCATTTAAAAAAGTAATTCCTTCAAAAATATTTGAATATGCTTCTACTGGAAAACCAATTTGGGCAGGTGTATCAGGCTACACAAAGAGTTTTTTAGATAATGAGGTAATTAATTCATGGACATTTAATCCTTCTGATTTAAATTCTGCATTATTAAAATTCAATGAAATTAAAGATAGTTGGTCAGATAGAACAACATTTATTAAGAAATATGATCGAAAAATAATTCAGCAACAACTTGTTAAAGATATTATTTTGACAGCAAAGAGACATAAGAATGAAAAATAAAATTAATATTTCAATTATTGGAATGGGTTATGTCGGACTACCTTTGGCTTGCAAGTTTGGTAGTCATTATCCAACAATTGGTTTTGATATTAATAATATACGCATAAATCAGTTAAAAAAGCATGAGGATAAAACTAAGGAAGTTAGTAATTCTGAAATTAAAAATTCAAAGAAACTATCATTTACATCTGATGAGTATTTATTAAAAGACTCTAATATTTATATAATTACTGTTCCAACTCCAATCAATAGTAAAAAAAAGCCTGACTTTAGACCTTTAAAAAGCGCAAGTAAAATTGTAGCAAAGAACTTAAAATTAAATGATATAGTTATTTATGAGTCAACCGTATATCCAGGGGCCACTGAGGAAGTGTGTGTTCCAATTCTTGAACAATATTCAGGATTAGTTTTTAATGAAGATTTCTTCTGTGGCTATTCTCCAGAAAGAATTAATCCTGGTGATCAAGGTCATAGATTAGAAAATATAGTAAAAATTGTTTCTGGCTCAAACCTAAAATCTAAAAAATTAATTTCAAAACTATATTCAAAAATAATTAAAGCCGGGATACATGAGGCTCCTAATATAAAAACAGCTGAAGCTTCTAAAGTAATAGAAAATATTCAGCGCGATCTAAATATTGCCCTAATGAATGAACTTTCTCAAATATTTAAACAGTTAGATATTGATACTAATGAAGTACTTAAAGGTTCATCAACGAAATGGAATTTTAATAAATATTATCCGGGTCTAGTTGGAGGCCATTGTATTGGTGTTGATCCTTATTATTTAACACATAAAGCATTACAGGTTGGTTACAAACCAGAAATTATTTTAGCAGGTCGTAAGATCAATGATGGAATGGCCAGTTATGCA
>MDSV01122608.1_pt1 | contig 19256 bp, 19 predicted proteins | sample 810851 | NCBI WGS metagenome assembly MDSV01 (sample SAMN05326640, study PRJNA326480) | marine metagenome | isolation source: seawater | place: Atlantic Ocean: North East | collected 2012 | reverse complement strand
TTTAAAAGAATCTAATTCTTTCTCACCTGGAAACTTGTAATTGATACTAAAATCTGGATGTTTAAGATATTTTTCAAAAGATTTCAGAATCCTATTATCTATAATATTAATTTGATTAATAGCATTAAGGTCAGGTTTTTGACCTACTATTATTGCTGGGGTAAAAACATATTTAATATTGCCACTTCCTTCAATATGCTTACTTAAAGATTTAAAGATTCTTGATTCCAAAACCTTCATATTATCTTGATTAGATAAATATTTAGCAGAAAATGATGAAAATAAATTTAACCTCCATAATGCACTAATAAAGGGTGAGTTTTGTTTATCTGATTCAATTATTATATCAGGAACAATTCCTCCTCCACCCTTTACTTCTCTATTATTCTTTACGGTATAAAATATAGAGTCTATCATTTCCTGACCATCTGTTAAAACCCCATTTTCTAACCAATCCTCTTTCTGAATCAATCTTCCAGATGGTGTATAATATTTAGCAGCTGTTATTTTTAAAGAGGTTGAGTCATTTAGAGTTCTCACTCTTTGTACCAGACCTTTTCCAACAGTTGTTTTTCCAACTATGACTCCTCTGTCTAAGTCTTGTATTGCGCCTGATAAAATTTCACTAGCGGATGCAGATCTTTCATTTACAAGAATAACAATAGGAATATTGCCAGGCAAAGCAGGATTAGTCCTAGTCTTTGTTTTTTCTAGTATCTTACCATCTCTTCCTTTTGTATACAATACTAGTTGATTCTTTTCAATTAAAATATCTAACATTTTTTTTGCTTCGCTTAATAAACCACCACCATTTCCTCTCAAATCTATAATAAGACCCTTTAGGGAACCAGAATTATCATACTTTGAATTTCCATTAAGATCTATAAAGATTTCAGAATCATCCCACTGACCATTTTCATTTTTATCAACGAATCTTTCCTCTCTATCCCAATTACCATTTTTATTCAAATCTTCAAATGGTTCCCCTCTATCGTATTTTTCGTTGATGTTAGTATCTCCGTATGGCTCAGCTAAATCAAATTTATTGTTATTATTTAAATCTCTAAACAATTCTTGAGAATCCCATTTTTCATTTCCGTTCAAATCAACAAAGGGCTCCCCATCTATATATTTAAGAGCGCTAATAAAGTCAGTTGATATATTTCTTGAAAATCTATTAACCTTAATATATCCGATAGAATTATCATCAATTTGCTTATAACCAATATTATTTATTTTTATACTTCCTCTATCTATATCATAGTATCTGATCTCATTTAAGCCAGGTCTAATAATTTTCAAATTAACAGAAGTGCCTAATTCACCTTTAATTACTTCAGACGCTTGCTTAGTAGTTTTCGAAATCATACTTTTTTCATTTACTGCAAGAATTTGATCTCCAGATTTTAACCCTGCCTTAATTGCAGGGCCACCTTTCATCGCTGACAAAACAAAAAGGGTATCTCTAGCTGAGCCAATTCTAATGCCTATTCCCCCATACTTTCCTTTACTTAACTTATCATGACTATCCTTGCTTTCATCAATTAAGAGCTTTGTATAAGGATCAAGATCTTCAAGCATACCCTTGATTGCAGATTCAACAACCTTAACTTGATCAATCGAATCAATATAGTTTTTATTTAATAAATTAAACGACTTTATAAACATGTCCTCAGGGGATTCTTTAGAAAAACCTAAACAAGCTAATAATATTATAGCCATACTATTAAATCTTATACTTATCACTTATTTTACTCCATATTTGTTTTGAAACATTTTTCTCACTATCGGCCCCATTAATAACTATAAATCTGCTAGGGTTTTTATCCGCTATATCTAAAAATCCAGCCCTTACTCTATTTAAATAATCAACACCGTTACTTTCAATTCTATCACTTTTTTTAAACTCTCTGCGTTTAATTGACAAATCAACTGATATATCTAAAAAAAATGTAAGCTCAGGCATAAATTTATTTATACTATAATTTGAAATATAGTTTAAATCTTTAATGTTATTACCTTTACCGTATCCTTGATAAGCAATAGTACTATCATTAAATCTATCGCAAATTATGAAACAACCTTTTTTCGACAAAGGCAATATCTTCTCATGTAGCAATTGAGTTCTGGAAGCAAAAAAGAGTAAGGATTCAGCAGCATCTGCTAAATTTGAATTTTGATTACTTAAAAGTATTTCTCTTATTCTTTCTGAGACTTGTGTCCCTCCAGGCTCTCTAAAGCAAACAGCTTTTTGATTTACAGATATAATTTTATTCTTAAGAAGTTCTATTTGAGTAGTTTTTCCAGACCCATCTATACCTTCAAAGGAAATGAATCTATTCATTGTAACCTTCTTTTGCGATTACAATCACATATTCCCCTTTAACTTTTTCAATTTGTGAAAATTCAGAAAGCACTACACTAACCTTATTATAGTAGTTTGACTCATTTATTTTAGTTATTTCTTTGCATATAGATACAAATCTATCTCCCATATAACTAAGGACATCATTTAATGTTTTTACTAATCGATGAGGCGATTCAAACAAAACAATACTTACACTTAGACTTGACAAATAGATCATTCTAGTTGATCTCCCCTTTTTTTTAGGTAAAAAACCTTCAAAAAAAAATCTCTCAGAGGGAAGTCCACTAACAGATAAGGCTGCTGTAACAGAACTAGCTCCAGGAATAGAATAAACCTCAATGCCAAGTTCTCTTGATTTATTTACGAGAAGATATCCAGGGTCACTTATACAAGGGGTGCCAGCATCAGATATTATCGCAACTTTTTTACCAGAAAGTAGCAAATCTATGATATAAGTAATTTTACTATTCTCATTTTGAATATGAAAAGGGATTAATTCTTTTTTAATATTATACTTGATAAGCAACCTACTAGAAACTCTTGTGTCTTCAACTGCGATGTAGTCCACTTTTTTCAAGGTACTAATCGCCCTTAATGTCACATCTTCTAAATTTCCAATTGGAGTAGAAATAACATACAATTGTCCTTTCACTAATTTAGAATTTCCCTAATTGACTTTGATAAAATATCAATTGCCACATCAATTTCTTCTTTAGTAACAGTTAAGTGAGGTCTAAATCTAATCGTATTATCTCCAGAAGATAGAATTAATAATTTATTCTTCCAAGCTGCTGAAATAACTCTATCTCTTTCAACACCGGAAGGCAAATCAAAGGCGCAAAACAATCCAAGACCTCTAGCATTTGATACAAATCCAGGAAATTCTTGTTCTAATAATGAAAGCTTATTAAGTAAATATTCACCACAAGTATTAGCATTGTTAATTAAGGAATATTTTTCGATGGTATTTAATATTATTTTAAACCGAACCATATCGACTAAATTTCCGCCAAATGTAGAATTTATACGACTAGATTCATTAAATACATTTTTCTCAACTTCTAAAACTCTTTCTCCAGCCAACATGCCACAAACCTGAGCTTTTTTACCAAATGAAATAATATCTGGAATTGGCCTATTTTCAACTGGTGGATCACATTGACATAATTGAGGTGTAAAATGCTCATGAGCCCACATTTTACCAGTGATACCTATTCCAGTTTGAACCTCATCGTATATTAACAGAAAATCATGTTCATCAGCAAGTTTTCTAAGCTTTTGGAAAAACCTACATCTAAAGTGATTATCTCCGCCTTCGCCTTGAATTGGCTCTACAATCAGACCAGCGATTTTGTTAGGATAGGATTTCAAAGCATCTAAAATTTGAGAAACAGCAATATCTTCACGAATCTTAACCTGCTTAATAACCTCATCATTTAGCGGGAATTTCAAATAAGGATTCTCAATCCTAGGCCAATCAAACTTAGGAAAATACATTGTTTTTCTAGGATCTGAAGTATTCGTTAATGAAAGTGTATATCCAGATCTTCCATGGAAAGCCTGTTTAAAGTGAATAATCTTCATATCTTCATCAACACCAAGACCATTTTCAATATTTTTTCTAACTTTCCAATCAAAAGCTGTTTTTAAAGCATTCTCTACAGCTAGTGATCCTCCTTCTATAAAAAATGCATTTTTAAGATAGGTTGGAATAGCTATCCTATCAAATGTCTCCATAAAGTCAGCGTAATGAGTACTGTATATATCAGATAAAGTGGGTTTAAATAAACTGACCTCATGTAACAAATCTTTATTTTTCACAATTTCAGCATGATTATAGCCTATTGCTCCAGAAGCGTACATAGAAAACATATCTAAATATTCAGTTCCATCTCTTTCATCTACAAGCCATGAATCATGAGATTTTTTTAAATCTATGACAGGATCAAATCCATCTGCTAAAATATTTCTTGAAAGTACTTTTTTTACATTATTTGCATCCACAGTAATTACTCCAAATTAAATTTTATACCTTGAGCTAAAGGTAAATCTGAGCTCCAATTTATTGTATTAGTTTGTCTTCTCATATAAGCTTTCCATGAATCTGAGCCAGACTCTCGCCCTCCACCAGTATCTTTTTCTCCTCCAAAAGCTCCACCAATCTCTGCCCCTGAGGTGCCTATATTAACATTTGCTATGCCACAATCACTTCCTACATGAGATAGAAATTTTTCAGCATTTTGTACTTTATCAGTAAATATTGATGAAGATAGCCCTTGCGTTACATCGTTATGCATTTTTATCGCATCATCTAAACTTTCATATTCAATTAAATATAAAATAGGTGCAAATGTCTCTTCTTTTACAATTTTAAAATTATTTTTTACTCTAATAATAGTTGGTTCAACAAAAAAACCAGGGCTATCAACCAACTTTCCACCAGTTAATATTTCACCACCTTCATTAACGGCTCGCTTAATTGCACTAGAATAGCTCTGAACTGCCTCGTCATCAATTAAAGGGCCCATTAAAGTTTTCTCTTTGAGAGGATCTCCAATATTTACTTGCTTATAGGCAGATACTAATTTTTTTGATATAGATTCAAATTGATTTTTATGAATAAAAACACGTCGAGTGGATGTGCATCGTTGACCTGCAGTTCCTACTGCTCCAAAGGCGATGCCTGGAATTGCTATATCTAAATTACAATCTCTATCTACTATTATTGCATTATTTCCTCCTAACTCTAAAATTGTTTTTCCAAGCCTACTTCCAACCTTTTCTGCAACTACCTTACCCATTCTGGTTGATCCTGTAGCAGAAATAAGAGGGACCCTAATGTCATCTACCATTTTTTCACCTATCTCAGCTTTTTTATCAATAATCAAATTAAAAATACCTTCATAACCATTTTCAGCTAATACTTCATTACATATATTTTGAACGGCTATTGAACACAAAGGAGTTTTTTCAGAGGGTTTCCAAATAACAACATCACCACACACTGCAGCTATAAATGCATTCCAAGCCCATACAGCCATTGGAAAGTTAAATGCTGTTATGACACCTACAACACCAATTGGATGCCACTGCTCATACATTCGATGACCCGGTCTTTCTGAATGCATAGTTAAACCATATAATTGCCTTGAAAGACCAACAGCGAAATCTGCTAAATCTATCATCTCTTGAACTTCACCATCTCCTTCGGTTTTAATCTTACCCATTTCATATGAAATCAGGCTTCCAAGATAATCTTTTTTATCTCTTAATTTCAAAGACATTTGATAAATCAGCTCTCCTCTTTTGGGCGCTGGTACCATTTTCCAACTATCAAACGATTTTAATGCAGCATCCATAATAACCTTGTAGTCGTTACTATTTCCAATACTAATATCTGAAATTTTACTTCCTGAGGATGGGTTAATAGAGGATATGGAATCATTTTTTGAGCAATCAATCCAATCTCTTCCACCAATACATGCGCCATTATTAATATTTTCTAAACCTAATTTTTTCAAATCCATAAAAACTCCATTATCTAAGTATTTTTAAATTTTGTCTTATTCTTTCTTTTTACAATAAAATAGACAAGTAATGTTACTACTATTATCACCAAACACCAAAAGGAAGCATAATTATATTTAGAATCACTAAACTCTATCAATTTGTCAAAACGACCAATAAGAAGCGATATTCTAGCCATAACTGTATAGCCAAAAGCTCCACCAAATGAAATCATAAGTGTCCATATGCCAACTTTACTAATCTTACCCATTATACCATCATGCTGCTTTGAAAAGAAAAAATAAAATAAAGCACAAATTGTACCAACTACTAAGATTAAGTTACTAACAATTAAAAAAATGTTAATTTCATTATCAACATAAATCACTAGCTCTGTAAAACCCTTTACTTGCAATACAATATCAGATTGCACCATGTTGAAAGCTCTTAATCCTGCAAAAACTCCAACAATATATGCAATTGAATATCTTGCCAACCAAGAAAGTTTAGGAATTAATCTTGTAAGCATTAATAAGCCTAATATTAAAGGAATTATAAACGAAAAAGAAATAACTGAAGTCTCATTATAAATACTTGTAGATATTCCTGATTTCGTTAAAAGGATAGGGTCAATTAATCCAAATAAGGTAGTTATCTCGTACATTATATCATAAATACTATACCATATATCAATTAAAAGAGACTCTTGATCAAGCTTATCTTTTTGTGGCCATAATTTCCCAAGCAAGTTTGGTCTAATGTATTCCCAGTATGCAACAACTACACCATATCCCGCAGATGCTCCTGCAAACAAGTGTTCTGCCGCTTTGTAAATAGGATTATCATCAATTAAAAAACTTAAAATTGCTAATGTAAAAAAGGCAACCAGCCAAGCTTCTAACATTATAGAACTAATCATTTTTAGACCTTTTTCTATTAATAAGGAAATATGTTATATTTCCAATCACAATCAGACTAATAATTAGCAAATGAGCCCATGATTGAGAAGGCATTTTTTCTGAAGCTTGACCTCTATGAGCATACCCCATCAATGCTTCATAGCCAGAAGCTCCAGATAGACCTGCAAGCATTCCTTTTAGTTGACCTGTTCCAACATATGGAATACTTTCTGGAGCTTGTACTGCAGTCACGCCCGATGTCAACTTAATTTTTTCGCCTTCACAAGCAGCAGCACTAGGGTCTCCAGCATAAGTAACCCATTCCTTTGTTCCAGGGGTACCTGAAGAAAAAGTGACTATAAAGTCATAATCACACAAGGAGTTTACATTCGTAGGGGCACTTGGAAAAACAGACTTAATATTTGTTAACATATTTTTTATAGCAGCCTCACCTCCAGCAACATATCCAAGGTTAACTATTTTTTTAAAGTCTATTGAAAGTTCTTCAATTTGAGGGTCCTTTAAAACTTGCTCAATAACATCATTATACACTGCAATACCGGTATCAAATAGAGCCATACTATGAACCTCATTTCCAGTCATAAGCACATGTTTAATAATTGCTATCGCCATAGGATTGACTTCAGTCGAAGTTGATGGTCCATAATCAAAAGATAGCAATATTTTTTTATTAGAATGCCCTAAAAACTCATCTTGAATTTCATTAAATGCAGCCTCAGCATATGGACCAGCATAAATATCTATCTTTGAATCGAGAATTAAGGGTAGAATAACAACAACTGAAAGTAATAAGTATATAATCCTTCTATCTATATTATTGAGTATATTTAACACTTCAAACTAGTCTCCCAAAAATGATTTATCTTTACCAAAAATAATTCTAAGCGAAGTAGCTGCTACACCAAGCGCTACACCAATCATAATAGCAGTTTTACCGGCTCTAGTTGGGTATGCAAGTATCCAGAATAAAATACTTTTCGAAGTTAAAAAATAAGGATACCAAATTGCCATTGCAGCGCTAATCAATACAAAAGATGCAAAAAAGCTCATCCATAATATTTTTTTATCTCTAATAAGTGGAGATATCACAACAAATAAAAGTGATAAAAAAATGTAAGCAAATACCCATGATGGTATATAGTTTCCAAAAGGGACAGCTCCAATCATTACAAAAATTCCTGAGACTAATAATAAAGATGCCTCAAAATTGCGAATCCTAAAGGCTCTATAAGAGGCCGACGCAACAAAGAAGGCCAGCAGAGCAAACATTGTCGACTCCAAAGGATCTATAGTCATTGTAAATAATTGACTAAATAGAGTCTTTTCCGTCCCAAAAAGATGATCTCCCCAACTATCATCTTTAAAAAGTTCACCTTTATCATATACACCGTTTCCTATATCAACAAGCTTTTCACCTTCATCCCATTTTCCATTATTATTTTTATCAGTAAATTGCTCACCATAATCCCATTTACCATTACCTGCATCAATAAACTCTTCACCCTCGTCATATATCTCATTGCCCAACCTATCAACGCCATGATAAACGAATCCTGCAAATATCATTAAACTAAAGCCAAGTATTAAAACTATACTATAAGGGTAATCTTTTTTAGAATTAAAAATTTTAGAAAAATGAATCTTAAGTAAATTAAATGCTCCTAAGATAATTGCAAATGCTGCTATTATTCCAAACCATAGCAATGAATCATCATTTACCCAGCCTGAGATACTATCAACTTTTATAAAGTTTGAGAATAAGGTTAATAAGCCTATGGTTATCATAATTATCACAGGCATTTGTCTTTTAAAGAACATTTATTTACCTACCGACATCTATGCTTTCCTTCCAGATAAAAATAATATACTTTCATATAAAATAATTCCAGTAAAAACACCTACAATAAAAATAAAAGCGGTCATACCAAGTGATAAACAAGCTGCTAAAAATAGACCTATAGATATTAATATTTTAATAATATCTTGCCCTCTAATACTACCTAATAAGTCTTGTTTGTTAGATAAAATTGCACTTGCAGTTAAAAATTCTTCACCGATTAACGTATAATCACATGCTGTAATAAAAAATGGAATTTGAGATGAAGAGCCCGTACCAGCAATCTGGATAGCGCCTATTGAATTACCTGTCTCAGCTAAGAGTAACGACTCAGCATAAAATTGACCTTGATAAAAACAAGCAGATGGTTTTTCTCTCAACATTATCCCGTTAATACCTGCAGCATAAGCAAATTGGCTCTCAGCTATATAGTGCACCATATCATTATGGTAAAGGTCAGGTCTCCCAACTTGCAAATAAGAATCTTTACATATTTCTCTAGCAGCTTCCATTACAATTGATTTTGATACTGGAACATTTAATTCTGTTTCATATTCAGCTGTTAATTTTGCAACATGACCTAAAACATTAACCCCAGCAATAGTCTGAACTTCATTAAAGTCAGAAATACCAGGCACAAACAAAGTAGGCTTACCCATTTCTGTAGCCCTGCCAATCGCTTCTTCCATGGCTTGAATCCCAGGTATATTTCTTATAAATACTTCATTTCCAGCTTCAGCCCATGAAACACATGCCATTATGATTGTGGAAATAATTAACAAAACAAAAAACATTAAAATATTTTCTTTATGAAAAACTAACTCAAGAACATAAATATCGAATATGTAAAATAAGCTTAAGTAATAAGCTACTAAAATCTTAGAAAAAACTTTTTTATCTATATTATTAAAAATATTCATTTTTCATTTTTTCCAATCTTTTCAATTTCACAAATAAAAAAATCCATATTTGATCTATTTGATAATATGTCAGAGATTTTATAGTACTTATCCTCATTGATAAAAATAGTTAAAATAGGTCCAAATACAATCATTGATTGGCTAAACATAAAAGATAAATACTTAAACATCTCCAAAAAAAATACGGCAGGCACTGAAAGGCCTCTCTTGCTCACTTCATTTGCGTACTGCCTAAGGATATTTTTTTCTTCATATTTCATCATTCTAAAATTATCTCTAGATTAGCTCGTGGCACAAGCTTTCTTTCTCCATTAGTAAATTCCACTTCTGCAACTCTAGCTTTTGTTTCAGACTCTATAACAACAGGGTCTTTAGGTAAATCTACAATAATGCCTATAGAACCAAAATATGGCTGTCTTATGACTCTAACCTTAGATTCTTTACTAATAACTAAATCTTGCTCATTAAGCTCCTTGTAATTATCATTAGTGTTTTCAAAAGGAATAATCAGCTCAGGCCTTATAACTCCTGCTCTAATTTGAGTTGCGCCATTAATTGAGGCAATTTGATTTTTATATTTTTTCAAAATATTATATGTTTTATCAGACATTTCAACCTGACCAAAACCTTCAGTAACAATTAAGGTTGTCTTAATATTTTCAGTGCCAGTTATAGCTACACCAAGTTTGTAACCTAAAATATCACTTAGCGACTCATAGTGAAAACCACCGCAAATAATACCAACAGCTCCTTTTTTAGAATATTGATCATATAGTTTTTTATCAATTGAATTCTTAACAATTACAATTTTATTTTCAAAATCATTATCACTATCATTCTCAAATATAATTTGACCTGTCTTTTCTCCTCCTACACCAATAATACCTTGAATTAGAGCTCCATACGACTCTACTATAACTCCCTCATTACTGATAACATCTACAATTGTACCATCAACAAAAGCATTTATTTCAATGGGAATTTCAGGATCAGAAATCAATATTTGACCAGTAGACTTAGAAATATTCGAAATTTTTCCATTAAATTTTGATTCAACTTGAGTTTTAAAAAAACCAAATAAACCATTATTTTCAGCTAAAACATCTCCTCTTTTTACTTCTTGGTTTATTTCTACGCAGACAAAGTCATTTATTGTATTTGGATCGATATTTAACTGATTTGCAACATTAATCATATGAATATTTCCAGGTAAAAAAGTAGAAGCGACTACTTCATTATTTTTAACTTTATCACCTAAGTTACACTTAATATCTCCTTTTAAGGGCAACTTGCGCTCCTTGATAATCTTAGTATTTTCTAAGATTTTAAGACCCGGTGTATATGATTTTGACATTATAAGCTATATACCTTTGTTTTATTTAACCAATCTATCAGCATCTCTTTATCTTTAATGTATATGTCGCCAGAAGAATCTTTAATTCTACCATCAAGAACAATACCAACTTCACCACCAAAAATACTTGTAGACACCTCCTCACCAAATCCATTTCCTAAATCTACATTGTTAGAAGGCTTCAGAACAACTTCAACTTTTTCATACGGTATTTCAAAAAGCTTAATTTGATTGGAATCTATATTTCCGTTAAAATCTTCACCATTAAATGAAAAAGCATAGTCAAAAAGATGATTATTGTCCGTATTTTTTCTAATAATTGGATTAATAGTTGTGCCCAATCGAACAAGACAATCCTTATTGAATACTTCTATCGCAGCTTCATCATGAATGCTTGACAAAACGCCCAACTGAGGCATCATAAATATAGAGTCGACAGCAATCTGAGTAATACCCTCAGGCTTAAATGAATCGATCATCATCATAAAAGATTGATTTCTTCTAGGTGCATGAGATAAAACGCCACCTGAGCCTACAATTAAATCTAATTCTTTCATATTCACTAAGGTCTTTCCAGAAGAAGATTGCTCAAATGCCTCAGATATTGTCCTTTTTTGCTGAATTCCCTTAAGGGAAACAGCAAATTCCTTATGCTGATTAAAAGATAATCTTAAGGCTTCTCTTGCCAAGGCCTGTTCAATTATAAGTTCTTCTATACTTTGAGGAATGGTCGTTGGTCTAATCATTTTATTTGCTATTCTATCTGTCAAATCTTCTTCATGAATACTAAATGGAAGCCACTTTGATATAGATTCATATCCAGATTCTGCAAGCACATTACAAATAGAATAGCTCATTCCTAAATTTGCACTAACAGTTCTATTAAAATTACCATTAAACATTGAAAAAACATCTGTCGTAGCTCCTCCAATATCAACACCAACAACAGATATATTTTCTTTTTTAGAAATCTTTTTTATGATCTCTCCAACAGCACCAGGGGTTGGCATAATAGGAGCATCTGCCCAACTCATTAATTTTTGATATCCAGGAGCTTGAGCCATTACATGCTCCATAAATAAGTTGTGAATTTTATCTCTACTGGGCTGAAGATTCTCACTTTCCAAATTTGGTCTTATATTATCAACAATTTGTAGATCTGTAATTTTACTAAGCTTTTCAGATACTTTCTTGCTAGCATTTTTATTGCCCGCATAAATCACTGGAAGTTTAAAATTGATTCCTAAACGAGGCTTTGGATTAGCGGCTTCTAAAACTTCTGCAATTTTAATAACATGGTTTTCTGTACCACCATCAACTCCACCAGAAAATAAAATCATATCTGGCCTAAGATCTCTAATTCTTTTTACTTTTTCATGAAAAAGCCTTTTATCATTAGAGGCTAAAATATCCATGACTATAGAGCCAGCTCCTAGAGCTGCTCTTTGTGCACTTTCTCCAGTCATTGACTTTACAACTCCAGCAACCATCATTTGGAGGCCTCCTCCTGCTGAACTAGTGGAAATATAGATATCAACACCATTAGTGGAATCAGCTGGAGACACTATCTTATCTTTTGATAAAATTTTTCTACCAGATAATTCTTCTATCTCAATTATAGCATTAAGTACTCCTCTAGTAACATCTTCGAAAGGAGCCTCAACAGTAGTCGGAGCCTCACCTCTAAAAGTTAGTCTATACTCATCTTCTATTTTTTCAATTAAAATAGCTTTTGTGGTAGTTGATCCACAGTCAGTTGCCAATATTGTATTTACTTTATCTTTTTGAATACTCATTAAATTAAATTTCTGAAATATAAAACTATATAAAAAATAGGAGACGCAAATGCCAAAGAATCGAATCGATCCAATATACCTCCGTGCCCTTTCAATATGTTGCTCGTATCTTTAATATTGGCTTGCCTTTTTAGTAACGATATTGATAAGTCTCCCAACTGTCCTAAAACACCAAAAATTAAACTAAATAAAACGTAATCTAAAATACTAAAGCCAGAAATAGGAAAATAATAGCAAACTACAATAGGTGGAATAAAGCTGCCTAAAAAGCCTGCAAAGGTACCGAACCATGTTTTATTAGGACTAATTGATGGTGCCATCTTTCTCTTTCCATAGCTACCACCAAAAACAAAAGCGAAAGTATCGCATATCCAAATCGATAAAATCATCATAAAAGTAAGAGAAAGGCCCGCATCTAAGTTTCGAACAAGTATTAAGCTGCCAATAAAAAGACCTATCCAAACAACTCCAAGAACCGATAAAGAAATATCATTAATTGGGCTAGAATAGGATTTGAATATCTCTGAAATAATAGCAGCAAAAGTATGCAGAATAATTGCCAATAAAATAAATTCAAAAGAATATTGATTATAAAAAATAATTAAAGATATTGATACTGTAATAAAGTTTATAGCTCTAATGATAGAACTTTTAATATTTGCAAGTTTATTCCATTCATAAATAGCAATTAAGGCAACAGAAAATACAAACATAGAGAATAAGGGCAGAAAACTAAAATCATCTCCAAAGTAAATTATAGCAAGTATAGAAGGTATACCTATAACATTAACCAGTACTCTTGATTTATTTGAAAAGTAACTCATAATTATTTTATATGATGCATATATTTATTATCTCCCCACTCAATCACTTCAATTTTGACATTGGCTGTACCTTGGGTTAAAAAATCTAATTTCTTTGCTGCACCGTAAGAGCAGTCTAATATTCTTCCATCTATATAGGGGCCTCTGTCATTAATCCTTAAAATTAATGATTTTCCATTATCTAAATTAGTTACCCTTGCAACAGTATTTAGAGGAATCTCTTTATGAGCAGCTGTCACACCATACATGTCATAAACTTCTCCATTTGCAGTTAACTTGCCATGAAATTTAGGCCCATAATATGAAGATACACCTTTAAAAGTCTTTTTATTTTTATTAAAACTCTTTTTCTTAGTTTTTTTACTTATTTTACTTGATGATAAATTACTATTCTTTGATTTAGAACTATACCTTGGAGCAGGAGTACAAGCTTCAATAAAAATAATTATTATAGAGAAAATAATACTATATCTCATAGGCCTTACCAACTAGATTAGATATATTTTTAATATTATTAATTTCAAAGAAATCTTCTAATTGATTATTAAAATTACTTAACAATGAGGGGTCTCTATAGTTTAAAGTACCAACCTGAATCATAGTTGCCCCAGCTCGAATAAACTCAACCACGTCAGAAAAAGAAGAAATTCCCCCAATACCTATGATTGGGATTTTTACTAAATTATAAATTTGATAAACTTTTGCTAAAGCCATTGGTTTGATAGCAGGGCCAGAAACTCCTCCAAATTTATTGCTCAATAAAAAATTTCCTGTTTTATAATCAATCGATAGGCCAACAAATGTATTTATAGCACTTATCGCATCTGCACCCGCAGACTCTGCAGCTAAAGCAATTTCACCAATACTGGTAACATTTGGACTTAACTTTATAATTAATAATTTATTAGTAATCTTTCTTAGTTCTGAAGTAAGACGATGCGTCATTTTAGCATCAACACCAAACTCCATCCCGCCTTTTTCTGTGTTAGGGCACGATACATTAATTTCATAGCCCACATGACCTGAGTCACACTGCTCTATAAAGTTCATAACATCAATATATTCTTTCATTTGCTCACCAGCAATGCTGATTATGAAATTTGTATTATTATTATTTAGCTTTGGAATCTTTTCTTGACAAAAACGCTTAACTCCAACATTTGCCAGACCAATCGCATTTATCATTCCCGCCTCTGCCTCAAGAATTCTAGGACTTAAATTGCCTTCCCTAGGGTTAAAAGTTATAGATTTTGTAATAACGCAACCAATTTTTGATAAATCAACAAAATCAGCTACTTCATATCCATAGCCAAATGTGCCGCTAGATGCAATGATAGGATTTTTAAATTCAATATCTTTAATTTTTACATTAAACATTTTGCTTATCAACTTTTATATATAAATCAATCTTCTGACACCACGTCAAATAATTCCAAAAATCTTTAGTTAATTCTAATGGATGAAAAGCAGCATATCTAAAACCGCCTGGATAAGCAGTAGTTAGACGCCAGCTAACATACTTCCAAGACCACGATCTCATTGACCAAATTATTTGAACTTTGCTTTTAATAAGTATCCCCTTGAAGTAACCGCTATAAATTACTTACCATTTTCTAAATATAATAGAATATCATCCAATTTAATACTATCTGCTCTGGCTATTTTAATATCTAAATTATAAACGGGATTCTCTAATCGACTCATTGATGTGTCAATTAAACTATAATCTAAGCTATCTAATGAATAAGATTCATCAAATTTCTTATTAAGAATCCAAGTTGCTCCGTGTTTATATTTTGATTGCGAATAATTATCAACTATTTCTATCATTTTTTCTTTTGAATCTAAATCGTTGTAAAAGTAGTAATACTCAATCTCACCCATTTCATAAATCAGTGAGTCTGACTTATTATCATTATAGTTTTCTTGTAATTTCCTATATAGGTCTATATTTAAAATTAAGGAATTTACAGTTTCGTACATGCGAGACTTTCTACTTACAACTATATTTTCTAATACGTTTCTTGCAGAGTCTAATTGGAAAGTGTTCAAAAGAGTCAACGCATCATTAAACCGAAGATTAAAATTATTCTCTTTTAACAAATTGTTAACGTCTATTTTAATTTCAGATAATCTTTCATCAATATATTCTAAATTAGGGTGCGTGGAGTAATCCTGAGCAATCTTGCTGTATATTAAAACAGCTTCTTTTGTATTATATAAAAATTTGTCTTCAATGTATGCAACGTTAAATAAAGCAATAGAATCCCCATAAGTCTTATATATAGATTTGTAGTAATCTCTCTGACTTAGCATACTTTCAATCGACCATGCATCATCTCTTTTTGATAAAAGAAAATCATCATTTTCTAAAATATTATCCCCATTAACTTCAACCAAGTCTTGAGAATTATTATAAGTTAAGATCTTATTGATTTGATTTCTATAAATACTATTAGGGTATTTATCTAGAATATATTGATATCGAAACATTGCAGAGTCTACCTTATTAAAGTCAAAGTAAAAAATTTGACCAATCTCAAATATTAAAGAGTCAATTTTAACTTCCCCTTGAATTTTTGGTTTAGACATATTCATATCGTTCAAATCAACTTCAACATCAGCAGTATCAATTGATGAATTCTCACTAAAATATTCAATATCTGTTATAAGATTTTCATATTTCTCAATTTTACTTTTAATAGTTTTAGCCATTTTTGCGTGATCAGAGCGAGACTTTTCATCAACTGATTTTTGATAGTATTCTTTAGTCTTATCTAGGTCAAATTCGTTAAACAAGGATAGATTGCCTAAAATATAGTATGCCTCAGAAGTTTCATCTTTTCTTGAATATTCATTTACTATTTGATTTAAAATATCTTTTGACGCTTTCAAACGGTTAAGTTGCTGATATGCCTTCGATTTATACAAAAGTAATTTTGGCTTAATTAATTGAAAATCTGGTTGATCTATAATATTATCAACTTCTTCAATAATATCATTAAACTGCCCAGAAGATTTTTTTCCGTCAATCCAATCAATTTTCAGTTTTCTCAATTCTGTCTGATTATCAATATATGGTTCTAATAATTCAATAAATTTATTCTTAGATTCTAAATCTCCAGATAAATCAGATAAATGTATAAGTTTTCTGTAAATATAAATTTTGCGAGAATCATTACTAGTTACATCAGAAGCTAAAATATAATATTTATACGCATTGACCATATCAGATTTAATTTCGCTTAACTCAGCATGAATGTTGTAGAAAATATACAAGTCATCATTATTTAAGTCTTGAGATTTTATTTTTGCTAAGTAAGAATCTGATTTCTCAAAGTTACTTAAACGCAAAAGTGAGTATGTTGACCATAGTATAGCTTGATCAAAGTAGATTGAATTTTTGTCAATTAAAAAACTTAGATTGTCAATGCTTAAATCATATGACTTTTTATAAAAATAAGAAACACCTTTTAAGAAATAAGCCTTATCAACATACTTACTATTTGGATACTCATTAATTACTACATCGCAATTGCTTATTACTTTATTTAACAAAACAATCGATTCTGAAGGGAGTTTGTTGTCTTCTAAAATAGGAGCATTCTGAATAATTTTTACGGCTTTTGAGAATGACTCTTCTGCATTGTAAAAAGTATTAAAGTAGGCGCATCTATTAGAAAACAATAAAAAGCATACGTAGATAGCATACAAACAGAAAATTCTCGTTTTGTAGTAACCAAGCATATTTGTACCGAGGGCCGGAATCGAACCGGCACGAACGTAAATGTTCGAGGGATTTTAAGTCCCTTGTGTCTACCAGTTTCACCACCTCGGCAGATCTATGAGGCGTCGACCAGACTCGAACTGGTGAATGGCGGTTTTGCAAACCGCTGCCTTACCACTTGGCTACGACGCCAAAAAACAAAAAATTGTGAGCGAAAGAAGGGATTCGAACCCTCGACCCTCACGTTGGCAACGTGATGCTCTACCAGCTGAGCTACTTTCGCATATTTAACTATTTATAAAAATAATTAACGACATGTATATTAACTACTAGAATCCTTTTTTCCAAGATTCTTTTATATTCAAAAACTAGTGCTTATGACCGTAGTGCGGATCCAATATACTTGGCCCACCCATATCCATAATCTTTATCTTTGCATCATCGACAATCTTTAATACAAACGGATTATCAGCAACCATTTTATTTAGAGTTATTGACTTAAACTGTAATGTATTTTGAGCAGTCTCAATAATTTGATTATTTAGCATAATATTTTTCTCATACTCCTGAACCTTGCTTTGATTTTCAGAAGTTACAGTCATTTTATTAATTCTTTTTTGATTGGTATTAATAGATTTCTCGTAAAAAGCAATGTCAATTAGAGGAGAGTTATTATCTTTTAATTTTAAATCAAATTGATATAAAGTTTTACCTCTATCTCCTATGGAGTATATAGGAACTGAACCATTTCCTCCATCCGAAGATTTCCTTCGTGTATTACTTCTTATAATAAAATCAACTCCTAAACTATTAGAAAGCTTAGTCAAATTTGAATAATCTGTGTCTGAACAACTAAATAATAAGACAATAAAGTCGCATTTATTTTCTAGCTCTCCTGCAGTTTTTCTAATGGATACAAAAGGATCATCAACAATCAGGTCATCTTTTTGAAATAAAGAAGAAGCACCAATAACACCTATAGCAAGGTCATTTTTTTGTATAATTTTATACGGCTTAAGCAAAAGATTTCTATCTGATGTCTTGATATTGCAAGATACAAAGTCAAAGTTTGATTTAATTTCAAGTTTCTTAAAAAAATCTAACCCCGCACCAAAATCTTTAATTCCTGGTGAAAAAGCATCGCATGAAATATGATTAAATGCCTGAACTATTGTATTAGCGTTTTCTTTTGAAACATCAAGAGGAACACCGGGATCGATGTTTTCTTGTTTAAAAAACAAATTGCCCGCATCCAAAACAATAGTCTCAAATCCAGCTTCTTTTGAATTATTTACAACTGTACACTTTCGAGCAAGACCGCCCGATGGCTTCTTCTTTCAGCCACAAGGCTCTGTTTCTCCTTTTACATCTGCAGATATAAAAAACCTCAAGTGAGTATCATCAGATGAAAAAAGCATACCAGAGCAAATAAGTAAACAGCTTAAAAACTTAATTATGAAATTATCTTGCATATACATTTCCTATAAATACTTTTCTAAATTTAATTAATAAACACATTAAAATTAAAACTAAATCTCTAATGATGTCCATACCTATGGAGCTATCATTCAAACCGCAACCACAATCTTCTAGGGATATACCTCTAAAGTAAGCCTGAGAAAGCATAATAGTGAAAAATATCATTAATATTAAAATAAAATTTATTGATTCATCAGTAAATATACCCAAAATTAAAAAAAGACCTAAAATGAGCTCTAGCCAAGGCAAAGTTAGGGCTAATAAATTATCAAACATTGACAAGCCTAATGATGATGAGAACTCATACGAACTAATGGCTTTTGCAAAGCTATAAGGATCAATAATCTTATCAATTGATGCATAAATAAATACACCTCCAACGATTAATCTTAAATAAGATATAAATATTGCCCAACTAAACTCGATATGATTATTTTTTAGCCTTTTATTGAACATTTTTATTCTCTATTCCTTTTTTCCAAACATCCCATCCCCCAGTAAACTTCATCACTTTTTTAAAGTTC
>MDSV01015443.1_pt1 | contig 19259 bp, 18 predicted proteins | sample 810851 | NCBI WGS metagenome assembly MDSV01 (sample SAMN05326640, study PRJNA326480) | marine metagenome | isolation source: seawater | place: Atlantic Ocean: North East | collected 2012 | reverse complement strand
TTTTTGATGTATCACTTGTTGTAAATGCTTCTATTATAACTTGTTTATCTTTATCAGTTGCATATTTAAGACTATGTATAATTGGCATTGTCACCTTGCCCTCAGACAAATCTTCAGTGATATTTTTCCCAGTATCTCCTTGATCGCCGAAATAGTCCAAATAATCATTCCTCAGCTGATAGGCCAATCCAAAATGTAAGCCAAAATTAGACAGAGATGTCGTATTTTTTTTATTATTTTTTGAGAGTATGCTTCCAATTTTCGTTGATGCTTCAAATAGAATTGCAGTTTTTCTATATATAATCTCTAAATATAATTCTTCAGTCATTTCAATATTGTTTAAATTCATCAACTGTATAACCTCACCTTGTGAAATTGTATTCGTTGTTTTCGCTAGGATTTCATAAATTTCTGAATTATTAATTTCAACTATAATTTCAAAAGCTCGTGAGTATAAGAAATCTCCTACTAAAACAGCTCCTTTATTACCCCAGATAATATTAGCTGTTTCCTTGCTATGACGAAACTTTGACATGTCAACCACATCATCATGAAGCAAAGTTGCGGCGTGAATAAATTCTATTACAACAGAAGCGTTTATTACATTCTCATGTAACTTCTCATCTTTGCAGTATGAAGATAGTGTAAGAAGTATTGGTCTTAATCTTTTCCCGCCACTAGCAATAATGTGCTCACTAAGCTTATTAATTAGCTCTATTTTTGTCTCTGTGCGATGCTTAATCTGCTCTTCTAGATCAGATAGATCTTTTTCAAGTAACTTTTTTACTGATGTTAAACTCATTTAACCATTTTACATACACAATGAGTAAACTACTAGTTATTGTGATTTATCAAGATTTAGGCAAATTTAGTGCATAAAACTATTTATTAACAGGTCAATACGGGTTAGAATCATTGGTTTTGAGGGATAAACAAATGTATGCGATTATTAAAAATGGCTGTCAGCAATATAAAGTATCTGAGGGTGATTTAATTCGCGTAGACTTGATATCCTCTCCAGAAGGCTCTAAAGTTGCGTTTGATCAAATACTAATGGCATTTGATGATAAAAATACTGAGTTAGCAGCCTCCAAGCTTACAAAAATGAAAGTTACTGGGACAATTCATAAACATGGTAGACATAAAAAAATTAGAGTTGTAAAATTCAAAAGAAGGAAACATTATATGAGATCCCATGGTCATAGACAGGATTTCACAGAAGTTAAAATAGAATCAATTAAATAACAAGGTTAAAGTATGGCTCACAAGAAAGCTGGTGGTAGTACAAAAAATGGTAGAGATTCTGAGTCGAAACGATTAGGGGTTAAAAAATATGGAAGTGAGTTTGTAAAAGCTGGGAATATTATTCTCAGGCAACGTGGAACACCTGTTAAACCTGGGCAGAATGTAGGATGCGGCAAAGATCATACATTATTCGCCAAATCAGATGGATTTGTTTTCTTTGAAAAGAAAGGCCCAAATAAACATTCCTTTGTTAGTGTCTTACCCACAAAAAATATCTAAATATTAATTCATTATGAAATTTATAGATGAAACCATAATCTTGGTTAAAGCTGGTAATGGCGGTCACGGCTGTCTGAGTTTTAGAAGAGAAAAATATATACCTTTTGGTGGCCCTGATGGAGGTGATGGAGGTGATGGTGGGTCTATAATAATACAAGCTAAAGATGGTCTTGATACACTAGCGGATTTCAGGAATAGGAGTAAGTTCATCGCAGAAAATGGAAAAACAGGTGGTGGCAAGAACAAGAAAGGTAGATCAGGAGAAGATTTAATTATTAGACTACCGGTCGGTAGCATGGTGTATGACATTGATAATGAAGAGCTAATCTGTGATCTGGATCATGACCTTCAGACAGTAAAAATATTATCTGGTGGTGTTTTTGGTTTAGGAAATACACGATTTAAAACTTCTACTAATAGAGCTCCGAGAAAAATTACTGAAGGAAAAAAAGGAGAGGAAAAGCAATTAAAGATTATACTGAAAGTACTCGCTGATGTAGGACTTATTGGTCTACCAAATGTAGGTAAAAGTTCGATTTTAGCAGCGATAAGCATGGCTAAGCCTAAAATAGCCAATTATGAATTTACAACAATTTACCCTAATTTAGGTGTCGTTCTAATTAATACCTACGAAAAATTTGTTGTTGCTGATATACCAGGATTAATAGAAGGTGCCTCTCAAGGTGCTGGCCTAGGAATACAGTTTCTTAAACATATTTCTAGGACAAAACTTCTGTTGCATGTAATAAATATAGAAGATAATGATACTAAAAAAATAAAGAATGATATGAATGTAATTGCAAAGGAATTATCTGGATATGATAATGAATTAAGTCAAAAAGATAAATGGTTTGTTTTTAATAAAATAGATAAGATAAGCAGTGAAGATCTAGAAGCATTAAAAGAATTTTCAAAAAATGAAATAAATGGTAAAACTTTTTTCGTTTCTGCAAAAGATGGATCTGGGCTGCAAGCTTTATGCGATGATATTATAGAGTATTTAAGGGATAATATGGAAACCATTGATTATGAATAAGTATAAAAGGGTTGTGTTAAAGCTTGGTAGCTCATTAGTAAGTGAAGATCATGAACTATCACAAAAAAGAATTATTGATTTATCTAGGCAAATATCAACAGCCATAAAAAATGGTATTGATTTTGTTATCGTTACATCAGGTGCAATTAGTCAAGGCATGAATCTTCTTGGCATCAATGAAAGGCCTAATGATTTAAATACATTGCAAGCACTCGCAGCTATAGGACAACAACAACTTATGAGTATGTATGAGAATATATTTAAAAAGCTAAACTTAAAAATAGCTCAGGTCTTACTCACACATGGCGATATGAATGATAAGGAAAGATGTGCTAATGCTAAAAATACTATAAGAAAAATATTAAAGTTAAAAGTTATTCCTGTAATTAACGAAAACGATGTTGTTGCTACAGAAGAAATAAAATTTGGAGATAATGATACACTAGCATCTATGGTGGTGAATCTCATTGATGCAGATTTGATGATAATACTTACTAATCAAGACGGTCTGTTTGATAAGAATCCTGATAAACATAATGATGCAAAACTTATCAATGAATGTAATATTCTTGAAATAGATGATGCTAAATTCAATATAGATTCAAAAAGCAAGTATGGGACTGGCGGATTTGAAACAAAATTAAAATCAGTAAAAATAGCTGCCAACTCGGGAGCTGTATCTGTGGTTGCATCAGGATCTGCTGATAATGTAATTAATAAAATATTAAATCATGAATCAATTGGCACAATTTTTACGACAACGAAAAATCGGGATTAGTGATTTATTCAGATAGTTTTTGAATTTGTTTATTAAGTCTAGATTTATGTCTAGCAGCTTTATTTTTATGAATAAGACCTTTCATTACTAATTTATCCATTACGGAAACAGCTTCCTTGAGATGTAAATTAGACTTGTCTTTATCCTTCTCAGATAGAGATTTAAGAACTCTTTTGATGCTAGTTCTAAAATTAGATTTTTGGGATGCGTTCCTAGCTCTTGCTTTATCAGCTTGTCTGACCCTTTTTCTTGCTTGTGCTGTATTTGCCAATGTAATCTTCTCCAATTAAAGGTAAAATAAAACAAGATTATCTCAACGAAGAAGATGACTGTCAACAAATAGATGATAAATGCCGACCATAGATACCAGTAATAAAAAGAATTCACTACTAAAATCATCATATATCGTTGGTAGCATGACTTTTATCTCTAGAATATCTGGTTTTATAAGAGATATAATCTTTGCCAATATATTTGGGGCTTCTTCCAGCACAGATGCATTTTTCGTGGCTTTTAAAATACCTAACTTCTTTAGAAGGCTTTTTGCCGAGGGTGCCTTTACCCAGGCATTTGTCCCAATTTTGAATGAGTTTAAAATCAGGAGACCTGATGAGTTAAAACAGTTTATTACATATATTCAAGGGAATCTAATGATTGTGTTACTAGCAGTAACAATAATTGGAGTTGTCTTCTCAGATATTATAGTTGGAATTTTCGCTCCAGGTTTTACAGATACTGATAACAGATTTTCTCTAGCTGCTAATATGTTACAGATAACATTTCCTTATTTATTCTTCATTTCATTAACAGCGCTATATGCTGGAATATTTAATACATATGATAAATTTTTATTGCCAGCAATAACTCCTGTCTTTCTTAATATATCTCTTATTACTTCGGCATTGTTTTTAACTTCCATGTTTGATGAGCCAATTATGGCATTAGCTTATGGCGTATTAATTGCTGGGGTTCTCCAATATATGATTCAATTACCTGCAATTAATAACTTAAACCTTCTAGTTCTTCCTAAAGTAAGCTTTAAATTTGATGGAGTTAATAAAGTTTTAAAATTAATGGCGCCGGCCATGCTTGGGACAGCAGTTGTTCAGATCAATTTAGTCATAGATTCAATTGTAGCTTCTTTACTTGCGGCGGGTAGCATAAGTTGGCTTTATTATTCAGATAGACTTGTTGAGTTTCCCTTGGGCGTATTTGGTATAGCCATTGCTACGGTAATACTGCCAACATTATCGTCAAAATTTGCAGAAAATAATTTGTCGAGTTTCAAGAAAACTCTAAAAAATGCATTGAATATTGCAGTGGTATTTAGTTTGCCAGCCATGCTGGGACTCATAATATTGTCACAATATATTATCCTTAGCTTATTTCAATATGGTAATTTTAGCCAAGAAGATACTATTATGGCATCACTGAGTCTTATTGCTTACTCAGTTGGCTTACCTGCATTTATACTTATGAAGGTATTGTTAACAGGCTTCTTTTCAAGGCAAGATACCAAAACACCCGTAATTTATGGAATTTATGCCATAACATTTAATATCATTATGAATATATCAGTTGTTATATATTATAATTACAATCAATTTGTAGGTGCGCATAGTTTGCTAGCGCTCGCAACTTCACTCTCTGCATGGATACAAGTTATTTTACTATATAATAAACTGACAAAAGATAAAATTATTGAAGAGAACTTATTTTTTAATAAAATAAATTTAAAATCTTTCACAAGTGGCTTTGTAATGGTTTTTGTTCTATTTTCAACGTTGATTAGTATTGAGCTTTGGGCACAAAGTCCTTACTACTGGAGAGGAATAATGTTAGCAGGCTATATAATCTTGGGATCCCTAATTTATGGCTTATTAATGTATTTATTTGGCTATAGATTTAGTAGAAATGATTTATGAAAATAATATACGGAATTAAAGAGTTAGAAATATCGAGTGTAAGTTCATCGTTGACAATTGGGAACTTTGATGGGGTCCATAAGGGACATAAAGATCTCATAGATAAAGTTAAGACTCATGCGCATAATAATAATTATCTATCTACTATTATTACATTTGAGCCACTTCCTGAGGAATATTTTGATATACCGCAATTTAGAAAAATTATGAAACTTGAAGATAAACTGAAAATATTTAAAGCGTACGATGTTGATCAAGTATTATGTATTAACTTTAACAAAGATTTCTCGGAGATGACTGCTAATGATTTTGTTGAAGATATACTGATAAATAAACTTGATGCTAAATATCTTATTATTGGAAGTGATTTTCGATTTGGTCATAAAAGATTAGGCACTTTTGATTTACTAAAATCATATGAGGAAAAAAGAAATATAAAAGTTGAGAATATAAACTTAATGAAAGATGGCAATCAAAAAATAAGTAGTACTAGAATTAGGGATGCATTATTAGATGGTAATATTGATCTTGCTAATAAATTGATTGGCAGGACATATATGATTTCAGGAAAAGTGACCAAGGGAGAGCAACGAGGGAGGTTGCTAGGATATCCTACTGCAAACATTGATATATATAATTCTTATCCCATAAATGGTATATTTCTAGTAAAAATAATGCTTGATAATGGCGATAATCATTTTGGGCTTGCAAGCCTGGGTAATAAACCTACATTCTCAGGACAATTAAATGTACTTGAAGTCTATATATTTGATTTTAATAAAGATATTTATGGCGCAAACATTGAAATATCTTTTCTCCAAAAAATTAGAGATCAAGTTAAATTCCAAAACCAAGAGGAGTTAGTAAAACAAATGGATAATGACTATGTTGTAGCGCTTAAATTACTAGAGAGTTTCAAATAAAATGAGCTATAAAGATACTCTTAATCTCCCATCAACTAAATTTCAAATGAAGGCTAATCTTCCGCAAAAAGAACCCTTGACTATGAAATTCTGGGATGACATAGGCCTCTATGATGAAATTCGAAATAGCAGAAAAGGGGCTAAACAGTTTATTCTCCACGATGGTCCTCCTTATGCAAATGGTGATATTCATATTGGTCATGCAGTAAATAAAATTCTCAAAGATTTTATAATAAAAAGTAAAACACTATCTGGGTTCGATGCTCCTATTATCCCGGGATGGGATTGTCATGGATTGCCAATTGAGTTGCAAGTAGAAAAAAAATTTGGTAAATCTAAATTCAAAGATAACAAAAATGCTTTCAGAAAAGCTTGTCGAGAATATGGGTCAAAACAAGTATTAAGACAAAAATCAGATTTTATAAGATTAGGAATAACAGCTGATTGGGAAAATTGTTATACCAGTATGGATAAAACTTTTGAGTCTTCTGTGATAAGAAGTCTCTCAAAAATTATATCTAATAATCACATATATTTTGGTTCAAAGCCTGTTCACTGGTGTATTGAGTCTGAGTCAGCTTTAGCTGAAGCTGAAGTTGAGTACCAAGATATTGTCTCTGATGCGGTAGATGTGTTATTTAAATTTAGCTCTGATTCATCTACTAAAAAATTAAAAGAAAAAGATCTTACTAAGGATTTATATGCTGTAATATGGACTACAACTCCATGGACATTACCAGCTAATCAAGCAGTAGCAGTAGGCAATGATATTGAGTATGCCATAATAGATATTGATGATAAATTAATACTAGTAGCTAAAGATTTAATTGGATCTCTATCAAACAAACTAAAAATTAAATCTGCTAAAATTATAACTTATATTAATGGCAAAGATCTTGTTGGCTGTCAGGTAACACATCCATTTTATAATAAGAATGTTCCTATAATAAATGCTACTCATGTAACAACAGAGAATGGTACTGGTCTCGTGCATATTGCCCCTGGCCATGGCCAAGATGATTACATAGCAGGATTGGAATATAACCTAGAAGTCTTTAATCCTGTTAATGATAAAGGCGTATTTATTGAATCATTAGAATTATTTGGAGGTATTCATGTTAGAAAAGCTAATGAACCGATCTTAAATGAACTAACATCAAGAAATTCTTTATTACATTACGAAAAGTATAATCATAGTTATCCTCACTGTTGGAGATTTAAAACACCTTTAATTTTTAGAGCTACTCCCCAATGGTTCATAAGCATGGATAAAAATAATCTAAGAAACAAAATTCATAAATCCCTTGCTCAAGTTAAATGGTTGCCAGAATGGGGATACGAGAGAATAAAAAATATGATCATAAATAGACCTGATTGGTGTATATCTAGACAAAGATTTTGGGGCGTCCCTATCCCTCTATTTGTCCATAAAAGCTCGAAAGAGCTTCATAAAGATACTACAGGCATATTGGAAAAAGCTGCAGCTATTGTAGAACAAGGTGGGATAGAAAGCTGGTTCGAATATGATAAAAAATTGGTTCTCGGAAATGATTATGAGTCTTATGAGGCTGTTACGGATACATTAGATGTATGGTTTGATTCTGGGGTTACGCATATTTCAGTATTACAGCAACGCGGGTTTGGGGATACTGCTGATCTATATCTAGAAGGCTCAGACCAGCATAGAGGATGGTTTCAGTCTTCATTAATAACTGCTCTTGCTACGATCGATAAACCACCCTATAAGTCTGTCCTAACCCATGGCTTTGTTGTTGATTCTGAAGGACAAAAAATGTCTAAATCTCTAGGGAACGTAATATCTCCACAAGATATTATAAAATCTAGAGGTTCAGATATTCTACGTTTGTGGGTAGCAACAACTGATTATACAAAAGAAATGAACATTTCAGATGAAATAATTTCAAGGACAGCTGAGTCATATAGAAGAATTAGAAATACTATAAAATTTCTTTTTTCTAATATTGGAGACTTTGATATCAACAAAGATTCAATCAAGAATAAGGACATGGTACTTATAGATAAGTGGATTTTATATAAAGCTATAAATCTACAAAAAAGTGTTATAAAAAACTATGAATCATACAAGTTTCATCAGATAACACAGGATATACAAAATTTTTGCACATTAGAACTTGGCGGTTATTATCTTGATATTATAAAAGATAGGTTATATACATCAAAAAAAGATGGCCCAGCCAGAAGATCTTGTCAGACTGCTTGTAATATTTTACTAGAAATGCTGAACCTATGGATAGCACCAATATTATCTTTTACAGCAGAAGAAATATATCAACATATGGATAATAGAAAATCAAAGTCTGTTTTTCTAGAATATTGGTCTGAATATGAAATCATGATAGAAAAAAATGAACTAGAAATAGCTGAAATTATCTTTAATTTGCGTCAAAAAACATCAAAGAGTCTTGAAAGTTTAAGAAATGCGAATGAAATAGGATCGTCACTTGATGCGACAGTAATCATAACAGTTAATGATGATATATATACTAAATTATTACCTTATGCAGATGAATTAAAATTTATCTTCATAACATCCGACTGTGTCTTAAGGAATGATAAAGCAATGGATGAGGCAAGCATCATTGTTGAGAAAAATTTAAATAAAAAATGTGAAAGATGCTGGCATAAGACTGAAACTGTAGGCACTATAAAAGATCATGAAGGATTGTGTCGCAGATGCTACAACAATGTCTTTGAAACTGGCGAAATAAGAAGATTAGGGTAAATGAAATTTTTATCTACTATATTAATATTAGTATTAATCTCAATTGATTATCAGACAAAAGCTTTGATAAATACATCTCTTACAATGAATGAGTCTCTAAAGGTTAATGAATACCTATTATTTCAAAAATTCTATAACAAAGGGATAGCATTTAGTATGTTTGATTCATCATCTGTTTTTGTTAATTTTATAATCTTATTATTAATTCTAATTATTATAATAATCTTATTAAGATACTTTTATATTCAATTTAATTCACTAAATAAAATAGAAGTATTATCATTTTGTTTGATAATTGGCGGAGCAATAGGTAATGTTATCGATCGTATACAAAACGGATATGTCTTAGACTTCATATATATTTCATTCTATCAATATTATTTTCCAGCAGTATTTAACATGGCTGATTTGTTTATAAGCTCTGGCGTAATATTATTATTAATAACATATTACAGAAATAAGGATGCTCATGATAAAGCATGATTCAAAAGTGATGCTACATTATTCAATTTCCAGTCCGGAAGATTTAATATATGAGTCTACTTTTGAGGGAGAACCTCTAGAAATAAAAATTGGAGATATGACGATTCCTCAGCGCTTAGAGGTTACTCTTTATGGTCTTAAGGAAAATGATGAGCAATCACTTATTTTAAAACCTATAGATGCATTTGGCGAAAGAGATGTTTTAAATGTAAAAACTCTACAAAAATCCACATTTCCAAATAAAGAAATGATTAGAATTGGCAATGTAATTGAAATAGATGTTCAAGATAAAAAGGGAAAAACTCAGCCAATGTTTGCTATTATAAAAGAGATAAACTCAAATGATGTATTACTGGACTTAAATCATCCATTAGCGGGTAAACATATTAAGTTTAGAGTAAAAATTATTAAAATTAATGAATAAACTAAAAGGCATAGAATTTATATTGGCAAAACCAAGGGGTTTTTGTGCTGGCGTAGAAAGAGCAGTGGAAATTGTTAATAATTCAATAGATAAATTTAAATCGCCGATATATGTTAAGCATGAAGTTGTTCATAATAAATATGTTATACAGAATCTAAAAAATAAGGGGGTCCAGTTTATCGAAGACGTCTCTAATCTTTCTGAGGATTCGATATTGATTTATAGCGCACATGGTGTTTCAAAAAAAATCAAGAGAGAGGCTGAAAGTAATAGTTTGAAGATTTTTGATGCTACATGCCCATTAGTCAGTAAAGTCCATATGGAAGTACAGAAATATTCAAAAGCTAATGTAGATGTTGTGTTGATAGGTCATAATGGACACCCTGAGATAGAAGGTACATTAGGACAATATGAATCTACAATTGGACAAATACATTTGGTAGAGACAATTGCGGACATTGATGATCTTGAAATTGAAAATAATGATATAGCATATGTGACTCAAACCACACTATCTATAGATGACACCATGGCAATCATAGATAAACTCAAGGATAAATTTCCTTTCATTAAATCTCCTCTTAAAGAAGATATTTGCTATGCTACTCAGAATCGCCAAGATGCTGTTAAACTATTATTGAAAATGTGTGACTCACTAATTGTCATAGGCTCAATGAATAGTTCAAACTCCAGAAGACTTGTTGAATTAGCAATAAAAAATAATACTCCTGCTTACTTAATTGATAATAAGGATGATCTAGATATCCAAAAATTTACTAATTCAAAAGTTATTGGCATAACTGCTGGTGCATCAGCTCCAGAAGTTTTAGTTACAGAGGTAATAAGATTTTTGGAAGAAAACGGAGCTGTTCTAAAAGATTATAAGCAAAAAGAAATAAAAGAAGACGTAAGTTTTAGTATACCCAAAGAACTAAGAGAATCATAAATCATGTGTAACATTATCATCTAATGTTTCATCTGGCGCGGAATATGATGGATCATTAGGGTTCAAAAAAATAAATTCATGAGAGTCCTTCTCTAACTCAACAAAGTCTAGTTTACAGTTTTTTAGGTGTATCATGGAGTCCGGTGAAATTATAATTTCAACATTATTTATCTTGAGCCTCAGATCTTCTTCTCTAGATTGATCAAATCCCATCAAATAATTAAATTTACCATCTTCCGCAACATTTACTGCAATTCTTAGAGGCCAATCTTTGGAGTCGCTAGATTCTGACGACTTTATTATTTGCCTAGCTGCCTGGTCTGTAATTTCAAATATTTGTTTTTGCTTCATTTTTATTAGCCATAATGAATTTTAAAAAGTTTAGTACCCATTTTGATCCTTTTGTATCACGTAAATGACTATAAGAAGCAAGTAGGTTTTTATGTATTATACCATCATACTTATTATTGATACCATAACCTCTTTGTACTTCATAAGCATAATTATACTTTTGATTCAATTTTATCTGAGAATAATGAAATTCATGTGCCTTTATTATGATATCTTCTTTCATCCAAGGGTGTTTCTTCTTCGATCTAATATTCACATAACCTCTTCCAATTGGCTTTGAATTCATGCTTACTTCGCCTTTTATTACACCAGCCATCTTATAATTTTTTGATCTAAACTTTATAGATTTTGATAAATACATCAACCCGCCACATTCAGCATAAACAGGTTTATTTGATTCAATGAAATCTTTTATCAACTCTTTCATTTTAAGATTCTTACTTAATTTCTCAGCAACTAATTCAGGAAATCCTCCTCCAATGATTATTCCATCTACAACTGGCAATGATTTATCTTTGATCGTATCGAAGTATTTTACTTTAACCCCATAAGATCTAATCTTTTCAATATCATCAGCATAATAAAAGCCAAAAGCATCATCTTTTGCTATGCCTATTTTTAAGTTCTTGTATTTGCTATTAATTATAATTTTAGATGATTTTTTAGCAATGATATTCTTTGGCTTATCTGGAAGTAAACTCTTTATATCGATTGAAGATTTGATTACTGAGGAAATAGACTTAATAATTTTATTAGCACTATTATTTTGAAATACTGGCTGTAAACCTAAGTGCTGCTCTTTAATATCTAAACAAGGATTTCTATGGACAGACCCTAATACTTTTAAATTTGTATATTCCTTGATTGCATTAATTATTTTAATCTCGTGCCTATCACTTGCTATGTTATTCAATATGATCCCTTTATATTTGACTTTCTTATCAAAATTTTCGTAACCATTTAGGAGAGGGGCGATACCTCTCGTAATGCCAATACAATCTATAACTAAAATAACTTCCAGTTTCAATAATTTTGCTAGGGAAGCATTACTGTCAGATCCGTTAAGGCTTAGCCCATCAAAAAGTCCTTTATTCCCCTCTGTTATAGTAATGCTAGAGTTTTGACTTGAAGTCTTAAACAACTGAAGAATTTCATGATGAGACATGGTATAAAAATCTAAATTATAACAATTTGACTTTACCGCTCTTGATAACCAAAGTGGATCAATATAGTCTGGTCCTTTCTTAAAAACAGATATAGAATTGTGGTTTGATTTTATGGCTGAGCATAGCCCTGTTGTTATGATAGTTTTACCTGATGATTTTTTCGTTGAAGCGACGAGATATGATTTCACTGCTATATAACCATCTATTTTTTTTCAGATTGCCTATTTGGCGATGAAATCATAGTAGGTAGAAATTTAAAATTAGCAATACCAACCAACACAATTATTAGCGCTAATGCAACCCCGCCAATCCCAAGTATAAATTCAAACACTGATGGGTAATACTGATGAACCACATTGTCATAAAATGTACTATTAAGTATTATATGATCAGGAAAAATTGTCAGTGGAAATGCTTGACCGCCTATTATAATTACATACATGGCAGAAAAAGACCCAATCAAAATAAGAATTGATGCATATTTTAAAGCTAGTATGTTGTTAAACTTTTTTGTCATAACTAAAAACAAAGGAATAATCAAGCCGATCAAAACTTGCCCAATCCAGAAAGCATATGTATAAATTCCACCTGAAGTTAGGATAAATAACTCAAAATTAATATGCTTAGCAATATATAAATTAGTAACATGGTATAGTCCAAGGAAATATATGTTTGCAAATAGAAAATACATGGTTAAGCTTTTCAAATTTACTATTACCTCTTCCGGGACATGAAAATGGAAAAACCTACTAATAATCCTTATAATCAAATAGTATACTGCAGTACCATATGATAGTGACATTACAATAAATAATGGGGCTAATATGGCAGTGGCATAAGCTTCTCTAGCAACTAGAAATCCAAAAATTGAACCTGTGCCGGTGGTTAATATGATTCTCCAAGCAAATGCAAAGGTACCCATGTATCTGGAATACTTATTAACTTCTCGGTCTAACATGGTCCACATATATGCTGCTAAAACAACTGCGAAGCCTGAATAGAGAAAAATATTCCAAGAAAAAATAGATTTAAAATTATATGTTGTCATAGCTACAATCAATCTATTAGGTCTACCAAGATCAAGCACTAATATAATTAAACCTGCTATTAAAAAAGCTATTGCGAGAAGAGCAGAAAGTGGTGCCAGTGGCTTATAGAGCTTCTTGTCAAAAACAGATGAAATCGAAGCAATATTCAAAACTCCTGATGCTATAACAATCAATAAGACAGCAAACATATGAGGCATGCCCCAGACAATTTGATTATTCATTCCTGTTACATAATGCCCTTCATGTTCCATATAAAGTGATGAGAGAAAGCCTAATGAGATAAAAAAACCTAAAAAAATAAACTTAAACCAAAATGTCTTTGGATCAATTATATATTTCACAAATGTTATCTTATCCATATACTAGAATCCCGAATAAGTAACTCTTTGCTTTAAGGATAAATCAGCTCTCAACCTTCTTCCAGGTTTATTTTTGATTGCTTGAGAGACACGACTTTTTGGATCAGATAAATCACCAAAAGTAATAGCTTGATGACCCTCTTTAGTACAAGCTTCTTCGCAAGCTGTAGTTTCAATTCCATGATCAATTCTATTTGCACAAAAATTGCAACTTTCTACACAACCTTTGCCTCGCGGAGAATTTGTAACTTGCTCAGTTAAATTTTCATGAACAAATGATCTAGCTTTGAATGGGCATGCCATCATGCAATATCTACAACCAATGCATGTATGTTGATTAACCATAACAACGCCATCTTCTCTTCTAAATGACGCTCCTGTAGGGCAGACATCACAACATGGAGGATTCTCACAATGCTGGCATAACATAGGTAACGTAGTTACATTATCAGTTTTTATATCTTTAACTGTAAGCTTTCTTATCCATTGAGAATCTGTTTCAGGTCTATCGAAACCATAAAGGCCATTTTCTTCTATACACGCATCTACGCAAGCTGTACACCCCTCGGTACATTTATCTACATCTACATTCATTGCCCACTTGGTATCACTTGAAACCTTTTTGTCTAGTGGTTTTGAAGCCATAGCTTTCGGCACTAGATCTGGTACTACGTAGATTACCGAGAGAGTAGTTATTGATTTAACCAAAAAATCTCTTCTTGTTAATAGAAAATTATCACTCATAACTTGTCTCTTTAAAGAAATTAATTAACTTATTGGTCTCAATATCAATATGCGGAATGTTATTTGTCTGATTATCTGATATAGGAGCGTTTGTTCTTCCTCTAGGGACCGATGCATGACAACTAAAACAATCAATATTTACTGCTGTCTGAACATGACAAGCTTGACAGAATTGTCCTTCAGAATTCACAGGTAGCGCTTTGCCATCATCGTCATAGGATACATGACAATCTATACAATTAGCCAAGCTATGCTTTTTTGTTCTAATCCCATTAATCACAGTTTCATCACGTTGGTGATAAAGAAACTTAAAATGCTCCTTTTGCATAGTAACTGTAGGTTCAACACAATTCTCCATCATATCTGCTTTAGAATGACCTTTGATTGAATGAGGTGTATCTGCATGAGAATATACGATGACCGGAATAAATAATGCAGTCGCAACAGCAAGACTTTTCAGAAGTTGGCACACTAATCTCTCTCCACAATTGTTACCAAGCTTGACTAACTATTCGCCTAAGCCCATTTTAATATAACCTGTTGGGCATACATCAGCACAAATATGGCATCCAATGCATTTGTCATAATCGGTGTCTACATATCTACCCATCGTAGCTTCATCTTTTTTGACTCGGAACACTGCATCTTGAGGACAATAGATTACACAATTATCACATTCAAAACACATCCCGCAGCTCATGCACCTAGAGGCTTCTTTGATTGCGTCTTCTTCTGTTAATCCTATAATTCTATCTTCGTAATGATCTATAACATCATCTCCTGTCGGAACAGCTTCCCCTCTTTTTAGTCTATCTTCATGTTTAAAATGCCCTAAGAATAATTCAGTAGATGGTATTACTTCTTGTGCTGACCTATCTTCAAAGTTATGAATAACCGCTTTGCTAGTATCTGTACCTCTAAGTAAATCAGGTGTTTCAATTGGCGCAGTGTATGTATCCGGTTGTAAATCAGTTTCTCTTAATTTATCTAATAAATTAAAATGATGTACATCAACTTTTGGCCTGCGTTTGAAATCTTTGTTTTCAAAAAAGCTTTTGATTGATTGAGAAGCGATCGATCCTTGACCAATTGCAGTTGTTAAAAGATGTGGCCTAACAATGTCTCCAGCAACAAAATGGCCTTCTTTAGTTTTATGTCTATAGAAATCATCTATATCAAAGAATCCGTGTTCATTGCCCATTTCCTCAATACCTGTGATATCGGGAGATTGCCCAATAGCAGATATGATTAAGTCAGCATCTATTCGTTTCTCGGTACCTTCCAGAGGAACTGGCTTATTATCTTCAAACTTACAGTCTGCAATAATTAGTGCTACTGCTCTTCCACTATCATCTTTTTCAATTCTTACAGGAATAACGCCATTGATAATAGTTACCCCTTCATGCATAGCATCATTAACTTCTTGCTCAGCAGCAGTCATTTCTTCTTTCTGGAACAAGGATGTTAAAGTAACTTCCGCGCCTTCTTTAACAGCTGATTCAGAAACATCTTGTGCCACATATCCATGTACAATAGACTCTGGGCTTTCTTGAGGATTTAAATTAGATATATGTCCCAGCCTTCTTGCAACTGATACAACATCTATCGATGTATCTCCGCCACCTACACAAACAACTTTCTTTGATCCAACTTTTAGACGTCCCTGGCAAAAAGCCTCTAGAAATGCAACTCCACTTAGGCAGTTTGGAGCATCACTTCCCTCTAGCGGGAGCGCTTTACCATTCCAACACCCTATTGTCCATAAAACTGCATCATGTGAACCTTCAACTTCTTCTAAAGGAACATCTTTGCCAACCCTTTTGTTTAAGACGACTTCAATATCACCTAGATCTAAAATTCTTTTTATTTCTGCATCTAAAATATCTCTAGGCGTTCTGTAGTTTGGTATGCCGTATCTCATCATACCTCCAAGTTCTTCACGTTCTTCAAAGATAGTTGAAGCATAACCCATTTTTCTCAATTGGAATGCAGCAGATAAGCCAGCAGGCCCTCCGCCTATAATTGCTACTCTCTCTTTCAATACTTCAGGAGCAGCATCAAATTTGTAATTTTCGTTAAATGCTTTGTCGCCGATAAATTGTTCTACGGCATTTATGCCAACATAATCATCAACTTCATTTCTATTGCAACCGCTTTGACATGGTGCTGGACATACTCTACCCATTTGAGAAGGAAATGGATTTGCAGTAGTTGAACGTCTAAATGCATATTCTGACATGCTCATTCCTTCAGGGGCTTTTTCTATCCCTCTGACAATTTGCAACCAACCTCTGATATCTTCTCCAGACGGGCAACTACCCTGACAAGGTGGTGTCTTATGAATATAGGTAGGGCATTTATGTGATTTGTCTTCATTAAATATCTGTTTTGAAAAATCTTTATATTTATGATCGCCTTCTTCATACCTGCGGTAGGTATTCTCTTCTTTCATTAGGTTTACTGTTTCTTCTAATTTTGTCATAGCAATCTCACACTTTATATAAGTTTATTATTCTTATCTAATATTCGATTATAGCACAAGAACAATTGGCCTAAAGTTCTTTTTTATTCATTATCAGTGCATCGCCCACAAGTTGATGAAGGCTAATGATCTGGTCTAATTCAAAGCCATAATACTGAAAAGCCTTAGAAAACTGACTTTTACATATAGCGCAAATAGCAGCCATATGGGTTACTCCATGATCATCCACAACACGTTTCAGGGCCTCCATTCGTGGTTGAGCTCCTTTCATGCGTAACTCTATCAAATCATCTGTTAAAAGCCCTCCACCGCCTCCACAGCAGAATGTTTTCTCCCTAATGGTCTCTTCTTCCATATCATAAAAATGGTTAGTTGTAGCTTTTATAATATCTCTTGGTAATGTAAATTGACCACCTACAATGTCGCCCATGTTTGATGCTCTTGCTACATTACATGAATCGTGAAATGTTAATATCTTGCCATCATTAGCTGACCTATCAAACTGCAAAACATTTTTATTCATTAAGTCATGTGTGATTTCACAAATGTGCTGAGGAACGGGGTATCTTGGGTCAAGAAAGTCAAAAGGACCTGCCAATGTATTTAAAAAGCTATAAGCGACACGCCAAGCATGCCCACATTCACCAAAAACTATTCGTTTAACATTTAGTTCTAGAGCAGCTTCACGTATTCTAAGTGCGAGCTTACGCATATTATCGTAGCTCCCAATAAACATACCAAAATTTGCTGCTTCACTAGCATGTGAACTTAATGTCCAACTTATTCCAGCTTGATGAAAAACTTTGGCATAACCTATTAATCCATCAACATGTGGTTCAGCAAAAAAATCTGCAGAAGGAGTGACTAATAGAACATCTGAATCTTTTACATCTAAAGGAAATTTAACATCAACTTCTATCTCTTCTAGAACATCTTCTTCCAAACCTTCTAGTGTGTCGGCAAGGGCTGGTTCTGGCAGACCTAAGTTATTTCCTATTTTATGAACCTTCCCTATGATCTCATTACAATACTTCTGGCCTACACCTATGGAATCCATTATCTCTCTTGCTGCCATAGATATTTCTGCAGTATCAATTCCTATCGGACAAAACACTGCACAACGCCTACACTGGGAGCATTGATGATAGTATGAATACCAGTCATCTAAAACCTCTTTGGTTAAATCTATTGCGCCTACTAATTTTGGAAAAAATTTACCTGGTAACGTAAAATGTTTTCTGTAAACGCCTCTCATGAGATTTTGTCTTCCCACAGGCATATTATTAGGATCTTTAGTGCCCAAATAATAATGACATTTATCAGTACAAGCTCCACATTGAATGCATGAATCCATATAGACTCTTAAAGATCTATATTTTTTTAGCAAATCACCCATTTTATCTAGAGCAACTTCCTGCCAATTATCAACTAGTTCCCCTGGATATCCTAATGACTGTTGGAATTCCTCTTTAGATTTAAAGGGCGCTAAGTGAGAGGTAGCATTTTTTTCTAAATTAGGTATATTCGTAAATTCTTCTAAAGTTGGTTTATCAAATTCTTTTACTGCCATGATTTTTCCTAATTATTTTGACTCTAAATTTTTAGCCCAATCAGCAATGTGACGTTGGTCTCTAGCATCATCAGGCTGATTTCTTGTTGGGCTGAAGAATAAACCTGGAGCATGCAATAACTTACTATATGGGAATATTACCATCAAAAGTAATACAAGCGATAGATGTAATAATAAAATAAAATCAGTAGGAAGCTCAGACCATTGAAAATACATTAGGCCAATAAAAAACTGTTTTACTGCAAATATATCAGTATGAAACCATTTCATCATGAGCCCAGATAAAGCAATTAAGATGATTAGCAATAACATTAAATAATCTGATGGATTAGAAATATATCTAACACGATCAACAAAAATACGTCTGCCTAGTAAACCCAAAAGACCAAAAATCATTACGTAACCAGCATAATGTCCTGCTGCTTGAACAATTTCCCAGGAAACCCAAAACCAAACTGGATCTGTGAAGTACCTTAGATGTCTAAATGCTGCTAATAATAATGCGAAATGAAATAGCCACCCGAATAACCATGTCCATTTTGTTGCATTAAACAAGCTTTCAAAGAATACAACTTCTCTGAATAATCTAACCACTACCCCTTTTTTTGTTCTAGGCGCAGGTGGAGTTGGTATTTTTAATGGGGCAGGTATTGAGGCGTATTCGTATATTCTATAGGCTAGTCCTAGAAAGAGTATTAAGGTAGCCACATAGAATGATATTCCATAGAATATGGT
>MDSV01002638.1_pt1 | contig 19259 bp, 23 predicted proteins | sample 810851 | NCBI WGS metagenome assembly MDSV01 (sample SAMN05326640, study PRJNA326480) | marine metagenome | isolation source: seawater | place: Atlantic Ocean: North East | collected 2012 | reverse complement strand
GAGGCAACTAGATAAAAATGAGTAAATCACTTGAAAGAAAAATATTAGAAGATTATACAATGAAAATAGACGACTCCGGTTTGGGGTTGTTTGAAATTATCTTTTGTGTTGAAGACGAAACCCGTGATTTTATACTTTACACGACCAAGACTGACTTTGAGCATTCTTGGTTCTGTACTGGTATAAGCATGGAAGAAGATTTGCGTCTGATGACCGTCGAGGACTTAGAACACTTGATTGGTTCACTACAACACAGAATAGATAAAATGAAAGCCTTAGAGGAAGAATGAGGCAACTAGATGAAAAATTGCAAAAATGAAAATTGTAATAAGAAAGTGTGGGTACACGGCTTCTGCTGGTATCATGCACTGTTTGGAGATAACAACTGATGGCTGACTATGAGAAGTTAGAGTTGTTTGATAAGATGATACATGATGGATTATACGATGGGGTTCTTTCTTTTAGGAAGGACTCCGCTAATGTCTACTTCCGTAGATTCTTCAGGTTATACATGGATGGTTCGTATGAAAACGACCTATTTGGTGTATTCCGAGGCTATGTGACAAGTGACGACCATACCGATGAAGGTGAGTTGTGGCAAGTTATGGCCGAAGAAGACTCTTGGAGGAACGGTTTTGTTCCTTCTGAGAACATACAGGAAGTTAATCCATTAACCCTGATACGAAGGAATTTCACGGTGGCTTACACGGTGACTGATAGCGTAAGGAAGAAGTATCTTGATAAAAAAGAAAAGGCATCGCTCTACTCTACACTCGGTTACGAGCGTTACGAGGGGGCTTGCCCATCGAACCGAATCATAAACTTGGATGGTCTGGATGAAAGTGGAAAATACTACAAACCAGATAAGTACTCAGCACATCGCTTGGAGTACTTGAAATCAAGTGTTGAGGTTCGCAAAATGATAAGTTTCAACTTTCATCATTGGCTATCAATAGAATATCTAAATGATGCCGTAGAAAATAAAGATGGCGACTTACAATGGTCGTTGCTTGATGGTACGTTTTTGTGTGGGCGATTGGGCCCCTTGAGATGGAACTTGTTGATGGATGTCCTCATTGAGGAGTTCTACGACGAGTTCCTTCGGGAAGAAGACGAGGCATTCATAGAGAAATTGACAGCCGATTATGATAAGGTACTGAAGGGAATTAAGAGACAACCTCTTACTTTCACAGACAGGACTGCGGAAATGGAGAAAATTATCAGAGAAAATCGATTCAAGGAAGAGAATAGGAACTCTAAACTTAGAGGGTACTATGACAATTGGTCGATGAACAAATAGCCGAAAGGCAACTAGATGAAAATAAAAGGAGAATTAAGTAATGCCAAATTGGTGTGAATGTAGATTGATGATTGTAGGTCAGAATGATGACCTAGAGAAATTACTAGTGAGAGCGGGCCTCAGGAAGGAGGAACCAGAGTTCTCACTGAGTCGATTATATCCAGAACCGGATTACGAGAAGAACCCTGAATTGGTGCGAAAGCAAGCACAGGAGACCGACTTAGACAAAGAAGTTGGTTGGTATGAATGGAGAATAGCGAACTGGGGGGTCAAATGGAACCCCACGGATGTAACTATTATCGATGAAGGAGACCTAAGTCCTTTACACTGGCCGACAGCGTCGGCGGCGGGGTTCCGATGGATTGAGATAAGGTTCTCAAGTCCTTGGTGCTCCCCAGAAATCGGATTAAAGACGATATTTGCAGAGGAACGGAGACTAGGTTTGTTTCTGTTTTACTACGAACCCGGAATGGACTTTGAAGGTGAACTTCGCATAGTAGCCGGGGAGGTAGACTATGAAGAGACTAGGAGTGCTAGACCACAATGGGAATACATGACTGAAGACACTTTTGAAAAACTAAATACAGTTTTAAATCAAGAAACCGAAGAGGAGTAATCCTCAACTAGATATGGAAGATAAAAATGATTTTAGAATGAATGAGCCACCAAGGGAACAAGACCCGGTGGACTATGATAGCAAAGTCCCTTGGGACGATGTGATAATTCGATATAATAACAACCCAACTGACATACGAGGGTTTGAGCAGGGTATCGGTTTCGGTACGTGGTGCATGAACAACTTGTTGGAGATTAAGAAGAAGAACAGTAAGACCTTCAGGAATCATGTGATTCTGGTTGACGTTGTTCCCTACTTAGGTGCTGATGTCATTACAGACAGGAAGGTACTCAGATTGGATGATGAGTTATTTACATTTATGAGGACATATGATGAGGAAACTGAGAGGTTAGTGAGGGAGAAGTACAATGAGGGTGATGAAATATCAATCATCTTGCTTACTTGGTACTCGGCGTTAAGGTCGAGGAACGACGAATTCACGAAACTCAGTTTCTCGATAAACGAGCACACATGGGATGAACTCTCAGATGCACTCTAGCCGAAAGGCAACTAGGTAATAGAAAGGGGGACGAAAGTCCTCCTTTTTTTTATCTCAATTTTTCGGTTTGAGAAAGCATAGTGCCTCGTACCTAGGAACGTCATGAACACCTGCTTCTAGAGTCTTGGTGAATGGGAAGTTGATAGTAGCCTCCTCTTCTAACTCTATCGAAACGGTGTCAGTCCCGGCTATTGTCATAATCTCATCGACTATCAAGTCGGTGGATTGCATCTGTTCCCAGTCTAGTCGTACTGATGGTAGCCCACTCTTGCCATGAATAGAGCCAGCGATTCTGAAAATCCTCTTTAGGTCGGTAGTTGGTTTGCTATCGAATATGTTTCCGGAACCTGATGATTGCTTTAGGAAATCACCTTCTTTGTCGAAGTCCTTTGAACGCTTCACCACCCCCGATTGTAACTTTTCGATGTCAAAGTCCTTTAGGTCACCATTCCTCACCCGTTCTAAGATTGCAGGAATAGCCATGAGTTTCTTGAGTTCCACTCTCAACTTACTCTTTGTCTTACCCGGAAAGTATCTCTCTATCGTTTCATCTGGTTTATCAGTCAGTTCCGATAGAAAGTGTATTCCCTGCCTCCCCCAACCATAAATCGATATGGTCCCTTGAGGGAATATGAGATTCTTGTCAAGTCGAGCCCCTCTCACGTAATTGCAAATCTGAGACCTCTGGTTCTTTGAGAGGTCCAAGTAATCATCATTGTCTATGATTATGTGGAATCCTTTGTTTCCTGAGTATTCAAAGAGCATGTCTTCCAAAACGAAACCTAAGTCGAAGAGGAACTCCTCGACTAATCTCACGGTTAGTTTCCTCATGTAGTTGATGTGGGTATATCTGTCATCACAATTCATGTCCATATCCAAGTCGAACACCAAATCTGTGCCTTTCCAACCATCCTTCACGTCAGGTTCGTGTGGGTCAAAGTATCGCGCTGTCGAGGCATAGACACCCATCGGTTGCTTCGCTTGTGATAATATTCCATGCCTCAAATCCTCGACTGTTGGGTAGTGGTTGTTCCTATTGTAAATTGGGTGTGCAAATTCCCGGTCCTTGCAGTTAGTCACGTAAAGGGTCGCGTTCGCATAATACTCCCTGAGAAGTAAGTCAAACCCGCCAGCACCGGTATATGTCACTCCGCTCATGTTACCACCATTCGTACGCTGGGTTGTTCACACCTTCATATGAGTAGGTCCCATCAACCCTTCTGTAAATGCTAGTTGTTGCCTTGTTTTGTGCGAAGGACCTCATTATCTTCTCCACTACATCCATAGTCGGTATGTCATTCCAAGACTTGGCCATCTCTGAGTACATCTCGTGGATTGTATGGTCGTTGACCATGAATCCGTCATCTATGAGGGTAGCGAACTCCTTTGCTACTCGACTCCTCATAGTCCTAGCGTCTTCGGTCATACCACCGTCGATTATACCGGGGTCCTTCTCTTGGAGTGTATTCTCTAATATCTTTTCAGCGAATCGTATGTGCTCTAGTGTAGCAGTCGGAACACCGTCAAACCTTGCCGCCGCTAGTGCAAATCTACCAATGGATGCGACTTGTCGGTGTGAGCGTAGGGATTCCTCGTCAATCGCTTCCTTTCTCTTGGTTGCATGTGCCTTTGCGATATACTTGCTGGCTTCCTCACTCAAAGATACATCCCTGTTTCGGCATACAGAAAGATACTTCTGTATGAAATCTAGTGACATTTCACCTTCGGTTACGGTTTCGGTATCGTTTGAATTGACCCAGTTACCTAGCATCGAAAGGGCGATGTTGTAGTCGTTGCTCTCATCGGCTATGTCTTCCAATACGAATATTGCATCGAACCTTTGTAGTGTGGTGAAGTCTAGACCTATCTGCATGGCATATGGAATCTGGTTGTTCTTGTTGAACTTCTTCCGGTTGGCATCCTTGCTCTTTGGGTTAGCACCAGCGATAATAGAGCATTGGGCCCTAATCCTAGCCTTCGCTATCTTGTCGATTACTATTTCCCCGTTCTCCATCGCCGTATTGAAATCACCGAACTCCCCTTTGTATAGATTGAATTCGTCTATCGCACATACTCCATCAGGGTGTGTCAGCGGGATTGCACCGGGGACTACTGCCCATCTCTTTCGACCTGTGTAGAGGTCTTCGACTTGTGTGCAACCACCCATTAGCCCCGCTTGTGTCGCAGACTCGGCGGTTGTGAATCTTGAGCCGGGGTGTATTCTTGTAGCCAATTTCAGGAGTTTGGTCTTGGCAGTTCCGGGGTCCCCCACTATGAATATCCTGATGCCACCCCTATGTTCAAAGAGGGTCTCTTCTGGGCAACCGCAACCTTGTAGCAGTATGGCTCTCTTTATGTCATCAATGGCTGAGTCATTCGCTGAGTGGATATGTCCCGCGAATGATTGCATTATCTTATCCATACGGTAAGTCATGTCACCTTCCTCAAAGAATGACTCGATAGCCTCAAAGTCACTGGGTAGTAGGTTCAGTTCTGTCTCTATGCTATTACTCTGATAGTAGTTAGATGCTAATAGATATGGAGTGCATATAGTAGAGTTCTTAGATATAGGTTCTACTCTTACTACACCTACTACTTCTATTGTATCACCTGCTAGGTGGACGTTACATAGAGAGCCTCTCAGTTCTACCATGATGCTCCTAGCATCACCACTGATGTCTTCTTCTTGGATGACGACTCTCTGCATCGCCTCGCTTGTCGATTCGCGACTATCTAGTTTGACCCAGTTCTTCGTTGCACAGTGTGGGCAGTCTCCGGGTTTTTGGATTCCCTGTTCTTCTTCCTTCTGCTCTGCTAGTTCTATGTGCCCACACTCAAGACCATATTGGTTCTTCTCCATACATCTGAATGCTATGTGGGTCAAGACGACCTTTGGGTCACCTACTTCTGTCACCTGACCGGTAATCTTCACTAGGCGACCAACATCCAAAGCGTGTAGTATATCCTCAAAACGCCTTTCGCAGAAACATGGTGTGTTTGATATTCTCCATTCGGGTTTGACCCGGTGAAACTCCCTTCGTTGAGCGATTTCAGGGTCTGCTATATCCAAGAACATTGTTTCGTACTTCTGTAACCAGAACAGAACGCTCTTGGGTGATGTGCATACTAATGATGCTAGGTTATTGTAACATGTTCTCAAGTGCTCCCATGATGTGAATACTATTCCAATCTCATCAATCCCTCTTGGAAGTGACAGTGTAGTGTTCTCTGGTTGGGTGAGTGGTAGGACTATCCCTGACTCTACTGATACTACGTCGATAGTTAGGGTAGGTATGTTCTCATTCTCACTCGCTCGTATCTGCGTATAGTATGAACTAATGCTCCTAAGTGTTGACTCTAGTATCGAAGTCTGTAACTCTTCCATCCTAGTTACGGTTGTTGCAGCGAGTGCATCTATCATTGAAGCCCTGTTCCTAGAGTCCGGATGCGCTATTGTATTGAAAATCTGACCAGAATGGAACATATGGTATGCAAATGCTGAGAATTTGACATTCTCCTCATGCCTAGATATGTTCCTGTTAATTATTGCCGCCGCCGCTACTCTTGGGGCTTCCGTTGGCTCGCCTTCTCCGTCATGTCTATCCATCATCGTCATCTTACTCTCTCCTCTTTACAAAATCCAAGTTGGGGCTTATCATATCCCAATTCCTCTTTGCCATCTCATTGATTAGTAGTGGGGTTACCTTGACTAGGTTATTTTTCTCACCTAGAATAGGGTATTTCTTTACATCGGACAGAGCCGATGACATGTTAATCGCTTCACCACTGAGGTCAACGCCATTCACTATCGCTATGGCTAACTTCTCATCGATGCTATTGAACTCTTCTGATTCACCCACTCCGGGTAGGAAGTAACATGTGCGTCTATCTCTCAGGCTCTTCTTACTGACCCTGAAAGGTAATTTCTCAATCACGCATCGTTTGAAAGTGGTAGCATGTAACTCTTCATTAGAGTAAGAAAGTTCATGGGCCTCTCTGCTTGTTATGGAGCCATGCTTGAGTATGTGGTCCCCGACCGCTTTGATTATTCCATCGTAACCCTTGTTGTACTTCTTACGTGTCCCTTGGAGAATCTGTCGAACTCTCTTCTTATCAGCACTGCTGAGAGTGGCATAGAGTTTCATAATATCATCAATCGTATCGGGCATATCTCTCAACTTGGGAAAGGTCAACCACACATTCGGCCTATAATGGTTCTCTAAGATTTTAGGGAATTCTAGTGAAAATTACCAACAAGGTGTCCCACCGATGAGGTGGAAAAATTACTTTTTTTAAATACTCTTAGGTTTTTCCACCTTGTAAAACCGTTGTACTGTGTAGTGGTGAGTATGTTTTTCCACCTTGTTTTTCCACCTTAAGTAAAGTGGAAAATAAATTTTTCCACCCAACTTTTGGTTAGCAGTACATCGTTTTTGTAAACAAATTCAATTTTATTTTTCCACATAGGGGTTTACCCTAATTTCCATATACAGTTAAGTACTATTACTCTATTTAACCGAAAAATATAAAATAAAGAAAGAAAGAAAGAATAATTTTTCCACCTTGTCACTTATTTCTCAAGGTCTTGTCATAAATCTGCTCGGGAGTCTCATCACTCCAGTTACTAGGCTTGTAATAGAAACCTCGTATCCTATCGAGTTTATGTTGTCGTATCTCACTACCTTCCTGCCCTACCCGTTCCTTGATGATGCTCTTGCTCTTCTTAGATAGCGAGTACTCTTTCGGTATGATTCCACGAAGTTTCAGATGTGCGTTCATCAATGGACCATTCTCATCAAGATAGTGATTCAGGTTATCTAGCACTTTATCCGCAACTTCCTCATCTGTTAGGTTATCGAAATTATCCTTGACCTCCTTGTTTGGAGCGGGTGCAGTCAATGACCCAGACACTACTGTAACTTCTATTTCTTCTAACACCTGTTCGGAATCCGGTCTTTCTTCGGACTCTATCTCTAAATCATCTAATGACAGGAACGAAGTAACACTATGTTCATCGAATGTATTACGAGAGACTCTCATAACCGCACTCTCTACATCATATGGAATCTTAACCAGTTGACTCTTCAAATCATTTACGGTATCGATTAGCATATCAATCTTAGCGGCCATAACCGCATTTTCTTTCTTAAGTTCCTCAATCTGCTTGGTGTATCCCGAGTTGCCACCGAGCGACGACCAAGAGAAGCCTTCTGTGCTCATGCCATGCAATTATTTTCTTTCATTGATAAGTCTTAACAGTAAAAGACCCTTCCACGGGTCCGTGAAGCCCAAACTCTTCGGCACGGGGAATTCAAAGAACACCAAAAGAGTATTAGAGATATTAGATACATCTAGTATAGAATACGACTTCATAGATATTATCGATATAGAATCGATAAAGGGAGAGATGATGTTCGCCCTAACCGGTTCACCCGAACTACCACAGTTGTTTGATGGAGGGGAGTCTTATGTCGGATACGACCAAGTACGCAAATACATTAGGAAGTAATTTTACCTGCCGTTCCGATAACCCCGATAACGAACGAATATGCCCGATGTTCAATGACATCGGACCCCAAACCGACCCCTATAATGGAATAATATCATGCTCACAGTGCGGTATAGAATTGGGAACCGAAGAAGCGATGGGGGATGAGTTGTACGATGATGACCCTGATGACGAAGACATAGAATCACTAGATGCCGGATTCGTAACCGAGGGTGAAAAGAAACTCGATTGGACACCAGAGCAGGCTAGGGAAGTTGAACTAAAGAGGACCATCCAGAAGTTAATTGCACCAATAGCGGCACATGACACAAAGATTGCGGTAGCGATTGATGCTGCGACCAATGACATTCTTCTGATGTTCTACAAACTGGAAGAGGCCAAAGTCCCAGAGTTTAGCGTAGTGGATAACAGAGGTCCTCTACTAGCAATTGCACTACACATCACATCATCCGAAATTCCCGAAAGGGTGTACAATGCATTGGGTAGGGGAATCAAGTCATCAAGAATACTCTACTTGCGGAACGTCCTAAGGACATTAGATAGTCCACACGAAGACAGCGAACTAGAGGGCACATTCTCTTTCATAGGACGCTCGGTGGACATTCCCGATAAAATGATACAACTAGCGTACAACTCATATCTTGAGGAGAACCCATACAACACAGTTGATAGCGAGAACGTGAGGGTGGCGGCGTGGTTGTATCTGTATTGCCGTAGAGTCAAATTTCCGGTAACAAAGAAGGTTTTCTACACTAATATCGGCGGAGTATCCCGAATTTCTTTCGGAAGAGCCATAGATTCGTACCAAGACCAAAGACGCAACTCTCATATAGCGAAGTAAATCATTTGAGTTTGAGGGAGACATATGAGCGACAAGTTGACATGGATTGAATTTAGACGGGCACACCCCGGTCTTGACAAGAAGGACAAATCAGCATTATACCAAGCATACAAGGCAGATGATAAGGAAACATACCTAGAGTTACTAGACGGTACTGGGATTGATTCAGTCTATGATACCGAAACGGTAGCCGAAGAAGTAGTTGAGGAAGTAGTCGAGGAAGTCAAGGAAAAGGTCAAAGAAACACCAAAGGAAGTTCCTGTAAAGTCAGAAGACGGTGAATTAACTCTTATAGAAATGCTCAAACTATACAATCGCGCATCCAAAAGACTCATTACTTGGGGACCATCAATGGCTCAGGAGGAAAAAAACAAGGCCCATGCAATCATGAAGAAGTACGCGAAGGAGACCATGAATCACCTGAACCGCAAATACATTTGCACAGATACAGACTCTTGGGAGCGTTGGGAAGGACAAGAGGGTTACTGCATACTATTCAACGCAACTAGGGGATTCGCCTTTGAATGCTCTAGGACATGGTGGAACTTCCACTATCAGGGTGCTAGGTATGTTCAGGCACATACATTTAGAGAACTTGGTCGAATGGACCAAATCAAGCAGAAGTACCTACGTCAGAAGAAGTACATTGGGAGACCACCACTTCCAGACGTTGAGATTATGCTTCCACGCTCAGCAAGGGACTTTCACAAGCCGGAGTGATTGAATGACCGACATAGCCTCCGAATTGGAGGCATTGAAAACACAGATGGCCACATTAATGGCCGCTACCGGAGAGAACGAATCTCTTCAGATGTCATCAATATGGATAGTGTTCGACGCAACCAAGACCGGAGTATGGTGCTCAAAAACAGATTGTCCTAAACTAGGACGAGACGTTACCTTCGATGTGGCAGAAGAAGTTGAGACCGATGATGGTATTGAGGCCATAATCAAAACCGGTCTCTCAAAAGATGAAGCCGACTCCTACGAGAATAAGAAGAAGAGAATCGGTAGTCCTACTCTAAAGCATCATGACTTGGGAGTAATCGCTTCCTTTACATCAAAAAAGAAGGCTACTGACTTTATTGAGAGATACTTCAAATTGAATCAACGCAAGTTTGAGGAACTCAACCGACAGGGGCTAGGTACACCAGATATATGCCTTTCTGAAATCATAGTAAACGAGTGAAACTTGGAAAAATTATTTTTCCAAGAGAATGGTTATAGGCTTAGTACCACCCAGTACAAATTACCCTTCGGCCCATACGCCGAAAGAGAGTGATTAGTATGAGTGAAACATTGACTATGGATAAGAAAATAATAAGCGATATAACCGTATTTGGAAAATACGCTCGCTTTGTTGAGGGCTCAAGTAGGAGAGAGACTTGGAGTGAAATAGTAGAGCGCAATAAACAGATGCATATTCGCAAGTTTCAAGAGTTGTATGATAACAATTCCGAATTCAAAGAGACACTTGATAGTGCATATGAAGCAGTACTAGACAAGGCAATATTACCATCAATGCGCTCGATGCAGTTTGGTGGTCTTGCAATAGAGACATCCAATAGCAGGATGTTTAATTGTGCCTTCCTTCCAGTCGATTCATATACCGCCTTTTCAGAAACAATGTTCCTACTACTGGGTGGTACAGGCGTGGGCTTTTCAGTACAGAGTCACAACATAGACCAATTACCACCACGAAAAGAGTCTAAGGATAAATATCTGCATATAGAGATAGACGATAGTAAGGAAGGGTGGGCCGATGCGGTTCGCGAGTGCGTAGTCGCTATCATGGAAGGAATTACTGTAAACTTCGATTACTCAAAGATTAGACCAAAGGGTTCACCACTCAAGACTTCTGGTGGTCGCGCACCCGGTCACGAACCATTGAAGAAGTGCATAGAGGATATTACTGACTTACTCAACAGTCGAGTTGAAGCCGGAATGAAGATGACACCCATTGATGCACATGATATAATGTGCCATCTAGCCAGTGCAGTCCTTTCAGGGGGAATCAGAAGGTCTGCCATGATTAGCCTCTTCGATAAAGACGATACCGATATGATTGAATGTAAGTCAGGCAATTGGTTTATCGAGAACCCACAAAGAGCAACCGCCAATAATTCGGTAGTGTTTGATAGAGCGACGACAACCAAGGAAGAGTTTCAAGAAATTTGGGACAAGACCGAAGCACTAAGATTCGGAGAACCCGGATTCTATTTCACAAACGACGTTACTTGGGGTACAAATCCTTGCGTGGAAATTGGATTACGCCCATTTCAAAAATGCAATCTTACTACTGTCAATGTATCAAAGAGTACCGAGAAATGGCCGTTTGATGCAAGAGTCGAACTAGCCTCATTCATCGGGACACTACAAGCATCATACACCGACTTCAATTATCTAAGACCGATATGGAAGACCACATCCGAGAAAGATGCACTTCTAGGAGTAAGCATGACTGGTATCGGCTCCGGTAAGATACTTGGTAATGATTTGAAACTCTTTGCCGAGATAGTAAAAATGACCAACGCTAAATGGGCTGATGTAATTGGTATTAACCGAGCCGCTAGAACCACATGCATCAAACCAGAGGGGACTGCTAGTCTGGTTCTCGGAACATCTAGTGGTGTACATGCATGGCATAACGACCACTACATTAGAAGACAAAGAATCAACAAAGACGAACCACTCTACCAATACCTGAGCGTGATGCACCCCGAATTGGTACAGGAGTGTACTATGGAATCTGAAATAGAAAAGGGACTAGCATTAATCCAAACACCAGTGAAAGCCCCTAAAGATTCTATCATACGAACCGAAACGGCAATGCAATTCCTAACAAGAGTCAAGAAGTTTAGTACTGAATGGGTAAAACCCGGACACATTGACGGGGCAAACACACATAATGTGTCTGCTACCGTATCAATTCGTGATAATGAATGGGATGAAGTTGGCGAATGGATGTGGAGTAACAGGCACATCTACAATGGAATATCCGTACTTAATTACGATGTGGGTGGTTACGAATCTATGCTACCGCCACACTCTGATTGCTCAGAAGAAACTTACGAACAATTGCTAAACAGTCTGGTTGAAGTTGATTTGAAAAACGTAATAGAGCAAGAAGATATGACCGACCTACAAGGCGAGATTGCGTGTGCGGGTGGTCTTTGCGAGATAGATTCACAGTTTGAGAAAGAAGACTAACTCTCTCCAACATAATACCAATACCCAAGATTACCGGCGGGTATGTATTGGAAGTCTTCCCAACCACGTAACAGATTAGCGAGTTGTTGCGGGGTTGTCGATGCACGCGTATGTCTTCTCCCATAAGTCGAGACATAGGTGTTCATGAAGTACATCAATTCCCTTTGTCTAAACTTCTCCCTACCTTTCATCATACCAAACTCTTTCATTATTTTTCTCTTGTACTTATGCTTATTACTACCAATCATGAGGTCACACCCCGTATCATTCTTCAAAACCTAAATCACTAAAGTCAAAGTTGTCATCACTTTCATACTTCTCTAGGAACTCTGCTGACAACTCTACTGCATTAGCAGCCTTCCTATACCCTACCTTATGCAAATCCATTGTAAGATACTGTCGCATAATTCTATTCGTGAATGTATCGAGTCCCATTAGATACAACGACATTACAGTTAATGACATTCTAATCATCTCTTTAATCTCCCACGGTTTACTCTTAGGGTCATCAATCTTTGAAAGGTCAAAGGGCAAAGGTGAATTTGTGTTCTTAGCATACTGGTCACGAACGACAAGTGGTATGAATCTGAAAGAACCTATCTTGTGCAACGCCTGAATGTCGGAGACTCTTTCCAAAATGTCTTCATCCATCCAGACATTCTTTCCATAAGCATCGGAATCTTTCAATCTAAACTCTTCCATGTACATCGCCTTCGGAGAATTCGATATTTTACGACCCACCATGATGTCCTTGATGTGCATTTCACGTTCTAGTCTTCTCTTGGAGTCTGCGGGCCACGTATCCGGATTGAATGCATCAATCTGCATCTTTCTAGATTTGCGCCTCGGTCTATCGGTTTCTATATCATCCTTTGACAAATACTTCTCCCCTAACATCCCCAATTTTTTTCAATTGATAAATATCGTGCCTTCAAAATTATACCAAGGTAATCCATGACATCACTTAAATGTCAAAGGAAGAGTAGTTTAAATCAATGCAACAGCGAGTGAATGAGATACACCTGAAAGTAGACGGGAAAGACTTGGTCATCAAGGATGTCGATGTTATCGAAACCGAAGACGGTCTTTATGTCGAGGATTCAATCGTCTTGGGTAAAACCGAAGAAGGTGAAGACATTAATCAGAAGAGACTGACATACTTCCCCTCCACATCACTAATCAAGATGGTGTGGAGTGAGAATGCTCTGGTAGATAGAGTCAAGGAAACAGTAATCAGCGAGTTAGTTGCTGATAAATTTGAACAGATACTAGACATGTACGAGGATGAAGAAGAGGGTGGTTCTGACAGTGACCGAAGAGATGACCCCAAGTTCAATCCTTACAAGAAAGGTGAGTGATTTGGGATACGAGGAGAGCGACCGCCTACGTGAGGCAACAGAGAAAAACAAAGCGGAGCGTAACCTTCGCGAAGGTAACAGAGAAATCATAGATGTTTATCCACCCGGATTACTAAGTGACTTGAAAACACTGAAGTCGGAAATAGACTTACAGTTCGCTAAACTAATGGCTGACCCATACGAAGCACCAGAGATAGTTGATGAATTCAAAAGCACCATGATACGACTATATGCACTACTGATTGAGAATGGCATTCCAATTCAGGACCCGAAAAGAAAGAGGTCACTAGACGAAGTGATAACAGAGGGACTTGCAGAACTCGGAGGATTACTCGGAGCGAAGGGAGCAATCGGGGCAATAAAGGCAAAGAAGGCTTTCCGTGACAGGTTTGAAGAAATGAGGCAAAGTGAAGACTTTGAGATTTACCAAGACCCCGAAACAGGAGATTATTATTTCATCGACCCCGAAACAGGAGACGAGGTTGATTGTGACAGAGAAGGAAACCCTATATGGGAGGATGATTGATAATGGTATTTGAGTACGAAGATGAAGAAGAAGAATTTGGATATGACGAGGTAAGCCAGTCCAGCGGTGGTGACCCAGTATGGGACAAACTACGCGCAGACCAAAGAGCCGAATTGATGAACCTAGTGTTCAACAACGACGACTGGTATGACGATGGTACTCCATATCACAAGGGCGGGGAATCCACACCAATGTTCGCAATGTTGTCAGAAAGAGTCAACGTACCCGTAAAGACGGCCAAGAAGTACTATCGAGCATGGCTCAAGAGGAAGTATAAGAACGGTGGAAACGATGGTTACGTTAGGTATAGAGATAGCATGACAGGTGGTAGTTACGAATCAACAAGCGGAACAGAATCCAACAGACCAAACCCAATGCAATCACCTAGCATGGGGAACAGTACAATGAACACACACTCGCAACAAAGACAACCATCAGCACTCGATAGGTCAATGGACAACATGTTCGACCATGCAGTGGAACAACAAGTAGCAACATCCGGTAGCAGTGACGCTATGGGTATGATGTTCATGATGAAGTTCCTCGGAGAGCAACAACAAATGGCCATGCAACAATCACAATTTCAGATGATGCAGATGATGGAACAACGTCGTCTCGACCAAACAAGAGAGTCTGACATGAGACGTGAGCAACTGGCTAGAGACCAAGCATTCATGACTCAACAGATGAGTCTGATGAAAGACACCATGAAGAAAGGAGATAATGATGGGTTCTTCGATTCCGAGATGAAGGGCATATTCAAGGAGAGAATGGTCGATAGCCTTCTAGGTGGAGACAAGGATGATTCGTGGCGTGACACGGTAAAGGACGTTCTTGGTAGTGATACACTAAAGTCAGCAGTCACAGGAATCGGGACCGCATTAGGTACACGCTCAGCAGTACCAGCAGGATATGACAACCCGAACTACAACCCATACGCACAATCAGCATTACCCCCACAACCCCAACAGGAAATATCCAACCCACCAGTAGGGGAGTATATGCCAATCGCACCCGAAACAGTAGAGACACTACCAACCGACGGGGTTTTCTTCGGGGACGAGACACCCCAACAAGTTGTTGCTGACCCCACACCACAACAAATACCACAACAACCGGCTCAACCGGAAATCAAACAGTTCAGTGAAGATGAGTACAAGCAGATATTGTTCAACGCATTTACACAGGCAATGGGGGCACAAGCAGAAAGTGAGGGAGTAATGCAAGCACTACAACAACAAGTTTCAGTTGCAGTAGAGACAACCATGTTTGAGATACCAGATGCGTTACCAGAAATCAAACTTCAAGCGATGAACGAGAAGTTGATGGTTATCAGAAACCTCCGTGATATAGGAATGGGATTGATGGAACTTAGAGGAATAACCCCAGCAGGTGAACAACCATCATCGCTGATACTAAGTAAATTAGTAGGTGACCTACGAGCAAATCCCGAATTCTACAAGATATTCGCAACCAACACCTATGATGAATTAATGGCAAAGATTGAGCCATTCAAGGACACTGGTGCGGTCGCTCAAGATTACGGATACCTACTGCAACCAGAAGTACAGGAGATATGCAGGGCACTACTCGGGGCTGTCGCGAACGATGCTCAGCAGAGCGGTATGCCCATACTGTGAGGCACTACCGTGATGTTCGATTCAGACTATAACGACGATTCGCCCGAACTTGCTAATCGAGTGGTTATACCAGTATGGTTATTCCTAACTATATTCTTCGCCCCTGCTATTATCATAGTGATATATCTAACTAATACATCAGGACTAGATAATACTGCAATAGCGATAATAGGACTAGCAGTAATGAATGGTAGCATAAACTCCGTAATAGCATGGCTAACGATTAGATTGGACGGCCATTCAAGCGATGCCCTAGAACACCTAGATACGATAATGGGTGCTATGGATGAGTTCGATGATACAATATCAGACGGTATGGAAAATGTAAATAGTTTCACTGCCGACCTTCAAGAGGCCAAGGGAATATTCTCAAAGGTAGGTGTCGACTTAACCGGCTTAGATTTGGAACCGGTTGCAGAAGTTGTCGAGAAGTTGAAAGAGAACAAAACCGACCTAGGCTCAATACTAGATGGTATGAAAGAAGCAGATTTCGCAACACACATCGAACAAGTCAAAAGCATCGATTGGACATCATTACTAGGCTCGATAGAGGAGATAATGACATTCATAGAAGCACGCAACAAATCAGGAGCATCCCCATATGTTGTGACGAAACCCGAACTACCATCACTACCATCCTCTGAGGAGGACGATGACTTCTTCTCACCAGAACCATCGACTATGATGCCATCACTGAATCTATTACCACCAAAGAAATCACCTTTGGATTTGAACCCACCATCTAGAAGAAGATGATTATAGTTCATCAAGTACGCTAAAGCGTAATTTGGTGTACGGGCTTTCACCCTGAGCACACTCTATCTTCTCCGCAGATATTTTCACAATCTGATTATCATCGAGATACACGATACCAGAACAGGCATCCTTCACCAATTTGATTAGGTTATCCAAATCCGGTTTTTTTATCCTCCACTTGCGAGGTACTGGAGTTCGTTTCCTATGCTGAGAAGTAGGGAGTTTAATACCGAATTGAATCTGCATATGCAATGGCCCCTCAAGTGCAGGTGAATCATCTTCTTCCATCTTACTAGCGACGAAAAACTTGACAGATTGTTTACCATCCCTACTCTTCTTCGGGTCGTACGCCTTTACGAATCCACCGCGATTACTGAATCTTGGCCTACCTTGCGCTATCGGCTCACCGGGAATAGTGATACTGAACTCCCTTTTCACAACATCTTCTGACTTCTTCGTCATTTCAACTTTGTGAAAGAATTGATATTCGCCCCCACCCTGCGGTGAACGTGACTCGCCCTCGCGTACCACTAAAGAAAATGGCCGAAGGTCAGGTATTCCATGTTAAATTCAAACAAGGAGTAAGCCTCGACAAAAGGTTTGAGCAGATAGTTGCATTGATTGTCGATTGCATAGAAGATGGGATGCGCGACCAATTCGTGAGACAGAAGGCTCTCAGCATAATCGGTAGTCGTGGAGTTGCTGGGCATGATGAGATTGGTGAGATACGCGCAATCACACAATGGGTGAAGGCTAATCTAAGATACGTTAAGGAACCCGTCGGCGTGGAGATATTCCACACTGCACGTAGGCTAATCAAAGACATAACAGAAGGTAAGGGTAATGGTGACTGTGATGACTTCGTTATTCTCGCGGGAGCATTACTAGGTTCAATCGGATACCCTGTCGGTGCATTGATTGTCGATTCATCAGGTAACGGGGTTTACAACCACGTCATGCTCGTAACAAAAACATTCACGAAAACCAAGGAGTTCGGCAATGATTGGATTCCAATAGAGTTGATTTACCCAGACTTTGAGATGGGCGAAAGCGTACCTGTAAGCAAGATTTACCCACTCATGGCAGAAGCGAGGCACATCAGAGCACCTCTCGCACAACAAGCAATAAGTGGATTGAGAGGTTTAGGAAGTACTAGTCCGACGGACAAGAGAAACTATGCAATCCAACATGACGGCAGTGCTTTCAAACCCGGAGAACTAGGTAGCATGAACAAACATGGAAAGCATATTCCTAGGGGAAACTCGGCATCGCAATTGCTCCAGTCTCCTAAATACAAGGACATGGGCCACATAGATTGGACTGCCGGTGAGACTTGGGGAGTCCTTATATCCGGAGCCACTGTCGGCGTTACGTCCGTGTTGCTGTTCAACCGCTTCTACCGATAAAAAAACAAACGAGGAAAAAACACATGCCATCAATGAATACTGGAATGCAAAGAAGAATTGGGATACTCCCCAAAACGGAAGACCTACTAGATTACCAAGGGCACATCTTTGGGAATACACATAGAGGATTTAGTGGAAGGAAACCAACGCCTACACAAGAAGGATTTTTCGGAATCGGTGGACTTGGCATGGCCACCGGAGATGGAATGTCCAACGCTTGGTACGGTAACGATGCTCTTGCACAAGGTCCACTTCCAGCCGCTGGCACTTACGGAATAGGTTCAGCAGACGCTGCGGCAATGTCGCCATCAATGATGACGGCTTCCGCACATATGGGGAACAAACCCGCTAACAGCGATGTGCCCGGTCTCTTTGGACTAGGTGAAGTTAGTGATGCACTGGTAAAGCACCAAAGTTTGGTGGCTGTACTCGGTCTCGGCATGGTCATGTACATGATGCGCTGAGAGTGATAAAGTGGAAGTTAACAATACAATTAGTTGGGGATTAGCGGCCATCTTTGGTGCTGTCCTTTTCCTTTCTATAATCGGGAGGGTTGAGTAATGAACATGAAGAAACTCATGAAAAGACCCGTGGTTATGGCCGGAGCGGGATTAGGTGCATTGTATCTACTATCTAGAAATGTTTCAGCAGAAGGAGCAACACCAGCACCTTCACCATATCAATCATTAAATCCATCACAGACTTCTAGTTTCAACGCACATCTATACACAAATGTCGGTGACATGGAACTAAGCGACATATCTTTCAGGAGAATGATGGAAGACATAGCCGAGATTGATGGCCGAAGGAACATCACATGGCAGGTCGGCTTCGTGAACCCAATGCCAATACCAAGTGAAATCAATCTAGCAAAAGCCAAGATTATACAAGGCAATCTAGACAACGCACTAACATCCGAAGTCAACATGACTGCAAATCAGAGATTCGTTCTCAACCAATGGATGACTATGGTTACCGGTCTAATATCCGAGATGGAAGGTACATCATCTGCTTCGGAAAACCTAGCGGGTCTCGGTGCTATGTATGCAAGCCCCGCTACTAGAAATTACACTAGAGCAATAGGTGGAATGAAGAGTTGGTCCAAGAGCCAAGCACAGAAGATGCATGAAGCCCGTACCAATGACATGAGTAGAGAACAAACTCTAGCAAACATGAGAATGGGAATGGACATCAACCTCTATCAACCTCTTGATACGTATGATGAGACTGAATACCCATCAAATGAGATGAGCAGTAGCGACGACATAGGAAGCACACTCGTACATACGAGGAACTCCATGCGAAGGCTACTGTGATTGATATGGCACTACAAAAGAGATTCACCAACCTGAAGTCTTCAGGTATTGGTGAAGTCGATGCCAGCATTCTGAGAGCAATGCAACAACCAGTGCAACAATACACCGGACCAACTTACGAGGAATTAATTCAGAAGCAAATCCAAGAATCCCTAGCGAACAAACCCGCAACAACAACTACGACTACAACTCCAAAGTTAACTGGAGATGCCGCTAAATTTGCCAACATGAAGAAGCAACAGGACGTAAAAAAAGGATTAGTCCCATCTACTAATTCAATGG
>MDSV01200930.1_pt1 | contig 19261 bp, 14 predicted proteins | sample 810851 | NCBI WGS metagenome assembly MDSV01 (sample SAMN05326640, study PRJNA326480) | marine metagenome | isolation source: seawater | place: Atlantic Ocean: North East | collected 2012 | reverse complement strand
TAACCAAAGATTTTAATTGTTTTAGTTTCAAGTATGAAACAGTTATCAGTATAAGAATTAAAGTTAAGCACAAAACAGTGATACTAAGTATAAAGTTTATAAAATTACTAAACGATCCTATTTCTACGCCGAAGTATATCAAAAGTGTAAGAAGTAACTCAATTGAAAGGATAATCAAGATAGGTAAAGTCATATTGATTGATTGGAATAGCTCTTTCCAGTATTGCATCAAAAATTGAATACACGCTATTATCAGAATGGAAAATAAAGTTATGTTGCCTATCAAATAATTACTTTTAGTTAAGAAGTTAAATATATTCTCTCCATTTATAAATAAACATGCAGACATAATCAAAAATACAAAGACTAATAAGTAACTAAAATTAAACATTTCAATAAATTTCTCTTTATAGAATTCTCTTCTTCCGATTGACAATAGCACTAAAGGCATAACTACTGCGCCACAAAAGGCTATCGGCAAGGAAGTTATTCTATAAGCATTTATCCAAACACCAGCTTCATAACTTCCATATTTTATTGATATTATTAATAACCAAAGTACTGTTATAGAATTTGCTATTAATGCCGAAAGAGATGGAACTATCATTCTTCTTGAATTTTTTAAAGCTTTATAAGGATCTGACGATAAATCCCATACTTCTCTCAGATTAATATTTATTAAGAGTAAAATGGATATTACAGAAATAGAAAAAGCAAAGAACCATGAAAATGCAGGAGAGAATTTAAGTAAAACAAATATAACCAAAATTAGATGTGGGAGTGCTCTCAAGACTATAAAAGAAAAGAATCTTTCTTTTTTTAAAAGAACATTTATATGTAATTCATACAAAGCAACCAGGATGGCTGTATAAATCAGAAGAACATTGAAGCCCTCTGCCCACCCTATTGAAGAAATAAGATAATAGGATATCAATGAAATTGTACCAAGAAATATTACTGAATATATTCCACTAGAAAGTGATTTAGACATATTTTCTTCTTTTTTAACTAATATCTCCACATCCCATCTATTAGAAAAAACCATAGAAATAAAAGTAGAAATTCCAGTAAAGATAGCTAAGTCACCACCATACTCAAAACCTTCCGTTCTTGTTATGAATAAATTTACTATAAATATGAGAAAAAAAGGCAGGCCAAAAATTATCTTCTTGTAATCTAAAATATTCAGCTTCATAACTAAAATTTATAATAAACCCATTTCTTGCTATGTTTTTAAAGAATTCTTATCTGCATTATCAAAATATATTTTATATAGAGGGCAAAGCAATATAATAATCCAAAAAATTGGAGAATCATAAGCATCCCACACAAAGCTCTCAGCCATAAAGACCATAACTAGAGATAAAAAATATTTATCAACATGCCAAGTGGACATAAAAAATTCATAAAATACTTTAAATATTTTAAGAAGAATAAGGGCACTAAAAAGAAATCCTCCAAACAAATATGATGAAAGTAAAATAGAATGGGGTTCTAAGCCTTCCGAAAATAGCTGGAAACCAGAAATACTAACTTCAGACGGACCATTGCTAATAATGTAGCTTACAAATACTTCTTTAAGCCATAAAAATAAGGTTGAATAAACGTTAATATCTAAAATACTAAATTTAATCTCTCTAAAGTAATATACGGAGCTTATTTCAGAATTTGAAGTAGCGAAAGTAAAGTGGCAGAGTATTAAATAAAATAGAAGCAAGATCCCTAAAAGATAGTTTCTAAAGGAACTAAATAACTTATTCTGAATGCTCATTACAACCATAATAGCTATGTATAAAAGTGCCGCCTTAGCTTGAGTAAGAAATAATCCAACAAAAAATATATATCTAAATATGTTTGTTGCAGGGCTGCGCGGCAAAATAAGATGAGTTATCCCTAAACCTGAAATAATTATATATGCGGAATAGTTATAACTGAATTGGAAACCAGAAAAGTGATACTTTATTGAAATAGGATTTGGATAATCCATTACCTTATTATTATGAAAAATCTTAGTTTCAAAAAATAAATTTTCAAAAACCCCAATAAAAATTCCGAATACAGTAATCAATGCAGCTACAAATAAAGACAAAAGTAGATATCTATAATCTCTATAAAATTCTTTACTTGTTGCTATAGAGCTAACGAACAAATATAAACTAAGAAAGGTTAAAGCATAGAAATTAATACTGCCTTGTATAATAAAAAAAAGTAAAAGCGAAAGTACCAAAAGAAAATCTATAGATCTAATATTTGTGCTGATTAAATATAAACCATAATTTTTAATATTCTTAAAATTTATTAAGCAAAGTAAACCGAACAGTAGATAAATAAGGTAAGTAAAATTAGATATTTTTATTAAATTAAAAGATTCTATCCAGCCTTTGATAGAAATAAAAAAAATACAAGCGGCACCTAAAAATATTAACAATTTATTTTCAATATTTATTCTGTATTGATTTAGTTTTATTAGCATTAAATTTTTAAAGTGTAATATTTTTTGAACAGTTGCCCTTTATGTTGTGTGCTGAAAAACTTTCTGGCCTTAGAAAGATATTATCTCTATCTTCGTGTATTTTATTAACATTATATAGTTTTATACTTGCTAACTGTCCACGAAGAGTAAAGCAAATTACACTACCGGATGTAGAAATAATACTTTTTTTAGATAATCCCCAAATTGAATTATTTTGAGAAGATTGAATAACGCTTTCTAGCTGTTTTTTAAATAAAAATTCTAACTTTTTAGCAGGCTTTTCAGTCTGCCCTCCTGGAAATAACCAATAGAATTTATCACTATGTTTGCCTGTAACCTTATCGTTTATATAAGCCGTAAAAGGTGGAATTAATTGAGGAGTAGTAATAATTAACTTATCTTCTTTTGATAAATTATCAATAATGATGTCTAAAGTTTTTTTACTATCGAAGTAATTCTGATTAGTAAGTTGCACTTTAGAGGCGTGAACAATTAAAGGAGTAATCGGTGCCGCAATTAAAATTAAAATAAGTGAAGAGTAAAAGAACTTATTAGTTTTTGGTAATTTTACTAGTTTATTCACTTCAAAAAAGTGTATAAAAAATGCAGATAAGAGAATCATCATAAAATAAGAGGCAGACATCATTGGTCCAGGAAAAGGTTGAGACATGACAATTAAAATGCAGCCAATATTTAGCAAAATAAGAATAAAATTCTCTTTGAATATTGGATTGAACCAAATATTCCAAAAGGTAAGAATTAAAGAAAAAAGAAAAGGTAAAGAAAAGAAAGAATCATAAAGCTTATACAAAATCTCTTTATCTGAAATAAAAAAAGTTTTCTTAAATAATAAAATGATGCCTTCAATAAGAGGAGTGCTTGAAGAATTAGCTATTCCACTTGTTCTGTTAAAAATCTGAGGAAAAGAACTATCTAAATTTATGTAAAACCATAAAAATAATAGTAATAATGGAAATATAAAACTCAAAAAGTATGTCAATAAGTTCCATGGTGTTGAATTTGCTTTTAATAATTTATAAAAAAAATAAATAATTATTGGAATACCTAAGATAATGAAGGCGGGATGGGTAACGCAAGCTAAACCGAAGAATAAAAAAGAAGCTAGTGTTGACTTAGAATCTGGAGTTGAAGCTTGAATATTTTTTATAATCATTACTAAACCTACAATAAAAAAAAGTAATCCAAGAATATCGGGTCTATTGACATAGAAGTTTGTTGAAAATGGACTAGCAGCTAACAGTATTAGAAATATATTAAAAGGAAGGTTTGTTTTATCTATATCTTTAAATATTAAATTTATAAAAAATCCTGTAAATATTAAAAGTGGCAAGATTAAGCTTAAATTGAATAGTCTATAGTTATATAAATCGGGCTCAAGGAACGATAAAAATTGACCATTTAATAATGATTGAAAAGGAAAAATAAAAAAAACTGCTATAAATTCTCCCTCAATAAAAAAACCTGGTGGAAAGCCGTTTGCTGCAGATAGAGCAGGCAAAAGATAAATTCCATCATCATCTCTTGGAGGTATAAAAAAATAGGCATAGATTATTGAAATTCCCCATCCTAAAAGCAGGATATAGGTTGTATTTTTAGAAGATAGATAGTTTCTTAATGACACTAACAAAACCTTTAATTAAAAAAGAAGCTCGATGCAAATATAGATTCAAATCTATAACTCATCTATAAAGCCTTTATTTATATAATCACTATAGATCTTTTGACCAATCTCTTTAGAACCTTTTGGGGTTGTATGCACCAAATCATAAAATGAATCTTCATCAAAAGAATGATTATAGATATCTATAACCCTTTCCTTAGTACATAAATCATATAAAACATCATTAAGTTCTGTTAAAGAGAAATCATAATCAAGCCCATTGTAAACTTGGGACTGGTATTTAAAAGCAGACAAAATACCTTTTTTTTGATTATTTTTAATCACGGACAGTCGATGTGGTTGAGTAATACAAATATGTTTTGCGTTCATTTGATTTATTCTTGCTAGTAGTAATTCCATTCGATTATAAAAAAATTTTGAATTTTTTTTAGCTAAATTCGGAGTTGAATCATTTAATGACATTGCAGAATAAGTATATGTATATTTGTCATTATGACCTGCGTAAGCAACAGCTTCTGCTGAATTGACAAAAGAGTACTTTAAACGTCTTATTGCACTATAGATGACAGAATTAGCTTTAAGATACCCTTGAAAAGTATCTTCATTAATTGAATCAAACCCTTCGTGCTCTTCGAAACGAAATCCCGCATCATTAATGCCTATATACAATAGAATGTGTTTTGGGGATAAGTCTTTAATTAATGGAAACCAATATTGGAACGATGCTAAATGTCCATGCGAACTATGTCCATCTAGGCCCGCATTTGCTACACACACCTCACGACCTAAACGAGCATTTAATCTTTTTTCTAAATTATATTGGAAGGTGTCCTCTATTTTGAGATATCTCTGGTCAGTTGTAGACCCTCCAATAGTTAATATATCAATATCAGCCGGGCTCGAACAAGTCATCCTCAAGCCATTCTTGTCTCGAGAATACTTTATAATTTTTTGAGGATCTTCATAAACTGTAGAAATATCGTAGGAGATAGTTAAATTTCTTAAGACATTATATCTTTCGGCTTCATTCCATTTCTCATCTAGTTCAGATGCTATCCAATTTCCAAATAATAATTCAATTATCAGCAAAAAAGGAATTAATATTAATAACCAGCCAATACTCAAATAAAGTGAGTATTTAATCCAACTCATATTCTTTTTCATAAGACTTAACTAACTTTGGATCTTGTTCATTCTTAACCATGAGATAATTATTTATAACCAAAACATCTAATTCTGTACCCATAAAGCAATTAAAAGCATCTTGTGGAGTGCACACAATTGGCTCCCCTCTTACATTGAAAGAAGTGTTAACAATCATAGGACAATTGGTCAATTCATAAAATTTTGTTATTAAGGAATGATAAATAGGGTTAGTTTCTTTATGAACAGTTTGAACGCGAGCGCTATAGTCTATATGAGTGATTGCAGGAACAATAGAGCGTTTGATACTTAGTTTATCTATCCCAAACAAAGAATCTTCTTCATTTATAATCTTTTTTTCTTCATTTATTTCTGAAACAAACAACATATAAGGACTGTCCGTTTCTAAATTAAACCAATCTTTCGTATGTTCACTTAATACACTTGGAGCAAATGGACGAAACGATTCTCTATATTTAATTTTTAAATTAAGTAATTTTTGCATATTAGGTGACCTTGGATCAGCCAAGATACTTCTAGAACCAAGTGCTCTAGGACCAAATTCCATTCTACCTTGCATCCATCCAATAGCCTTACCTTCATTTAAAAAATTGGCTGTTTTATCAATCATTTCCTCATGAGAAAATTCTTTAAAGTTAGCTCCTATAGAATGAAGCTCAAACTCTACTTCCTTATCTAAGAATTGAGGACCTAAAAAAGATCCACTCATAGAATCTCCTTTTTCTGAGATTTCCCTCTCCTTATTAAAAGATAAGTGATATGCAGCTAATGCAGCACCAAGTGCACCTCCAGCATCTCCTGCTGCGGGTTGTACCCAGATATCATCAAATATTTGTTTTCTTAATAAGACTCCATTAGCTACACAATTAAGTGCCACTCCTCCTGCTAAACATATCGTTTTTGCGCCTGTAATTTTTTTTACACCTATCGCAAGCTTGACAACTACTTCTTCTATTACGTTTTGTATAGAAGCAGCTAAATCCATGTCATGTTGACTTAACTCACTTTCAGGTCCTCTTGGTGGACCGCCAAAAAGTCTATGAAACTTATTATTTGTCATAGTCAACCCAGTACAATAATCAAAATAAGATAAGTCTAAGGCAAATGACCCATCGCTCTTTATGTCTATTAAATTATCTTTAATTAAATTGGAATAAATCGGTTTACCATATGGAGCTAAACCCATAACTTTATACTCACCAGAATTTACTTTAAACCCAATATAATAAGTAAAAGCTGAATAAAGAAGTCCAAGAGAATGTGGAAAATTTATTTCTTTTAAAACTTCAATTTTATTACCAGACCCAAAAGCAAGAGAGGTCGTAGTCCACTCCCCTACACCATCCATAGTTAATATTGCAGATTGTTCAAATTGAGATGGGTAAAATGCACTTGCTGCATGACTCAAATGATGCTCGCTAAATAGTAATTTATCTTCCCATGACCCATTACTATCTAGACAGTTTTTAAGTTCTTCAATAATTATTGATTTCTGGAATATTTTATCTTTTACCCAAAGAGGCATAGATTGCGAAAAACTTTTAAATCCTCTAGGTGCAAAAGCTAAATATGTTTCCAATAACCTCTCAAATTTTAAAAAAGGTTTTTCATAAAATACTACACAATCAAGATCTGTAGATTTAATGTTTGCCTCTTTTAGACAAGACATTATTGCTAACCTTGGAAAGGAAGCGTCATGTTTTTTTCGAGTAAATCGCTCTTCTTGAGCAGCTACTAATATCTTACCGTCTTTGATAATACAAGCTGCACTATCATGGTAGTATGCAGATATTCCAAGTATATACATATGTTTGTAATTAAAATAATGTATAAATGAATGGAGCTAAGACAGACCCTTGTGATAAAACCAATAATCCACCAATACAAATCATTATTAATATGACTGGAAAGAGCCATAATTTTTTTCTAGCCTTAAGAAATGTTAAAAGTTCAATTAGAAATTTCATGTCATTAGATTAAAATTGATTTTTAAATGATTCAGGGCTGATTTCTCTATCTTCTCTATTTTTCCATAAAGATTCAGTATTCTTTGTTTTCAAGTTCAACTCGTCTCTACCAAAAAGTCGAGTAATTATAGAAATAGGAGTGAATATTAAGAAATAAATTAAACCTAAAATTACAGGACTAACAACCTTTCCTATTGATACTCCAAAAAGCATCCATAAGTAATTTATGGGTTGTAATATCTTTGAAAAAAATATAGATATAACTACAAAAATAACACTCAAAATAAAAAGAGCTTTAGAAAGAATCAAGTTATCAAATAAAAAAGAAATTACTGAAATAAATAAAAAAATTAAAGAGAATGAGAATCCAAATTTTCTATTTGAAGGTAATTCTATTTGATTTATTTTCATTCCTAATTATTAGGTTTATTTAATTATAAGATTTCTAGAGATAATCTTTATAAGTATTAATAAATTGATTATTTTCTATTGAATTCAGGAACCTTTCTACTCAGTGACGCAGAAATGCCTTCTTTAAAATCTTCGGTTTTCTGTAGTCTAATTTGCTCTGATAGCTCCCATTTTACAACTTTTTCTACTTGATCTGCTAAATCGCCTTTGAGGGTAGATCTAATAGATTCAACAGCCATCGGTGCTGAACTAGCTATTTCCGAGGCAAACTTGATAGATTCTTCTAATAAAGTTTCTTTAGAAGTAATTTTATCTACTAAACCCATCTCAAAGGCTTCTACTCCTTTAACTCTTCTTGCCGTATAAAGCATATCAGCTGAATGCTGGATTCCTACAACTCTTGGTAATGTTACTGAACTTCCAAAGCCTTGATGAAATCCAAGTTTAGCAAAATTAGCACTGAATTTTGCTTCAGAGCTAGCAATCCTAAAGTCAGCTGATAAAGCAAGACCCAAGCCTCCCCCAACAGCTGCACCCTGAACTACAGCTATTATTGGTTTATTAGTTCTAAATAATCTAACTGCTTGCTCATAAAGTTTTGAATAAGGATGAGATTTATTATGCATATCTTTATCTTCACCAAAATTTGCTCCTGCACAAAAATTCTTACCTTCTGAACATAATAAAATTACCCTACATTCATCTATGCGGTCTAATTCTTCATAGGCATCAGCAATTTGTTGAATTAGAAATGAATCAAAGAAATTATTAGGAGGTCTTTTTATAGTTATTTTTGCAATGAAATCCTTAAGTTCAATAGCAATGTCATTATATTTATTCATTATTTACTCCTTACGCTTGAAAATAAAGACAATAAATCGGCTTTACTTCCTTTTACTTTAATAGAACCTGTCACCAAAGAAATGGGTAAACTCTTTAAACCTGTAAGAACAGCTTTCATATCTTCTTCGTCAGTTATAACTTGAACGCTTGATCCTGAAACTTCAAATGGTTGGATTTCTAGAATTCCTTTTCGTAAAAATAAAGAAAATTTCTTTCCAGAATCAGTAAATTCAAATAAAAGTTGAATATTCTTGTCTATTGATTTTTCAGGCACAACACTAACTTTTAAACTTTCTAACATTGCTTCAATAGGGTATTTCTTTACAACTTCTAAAGTGGGAGCCAGTATATCGTTAGGCTTATAATTATCATCCAATAAGGCAGCGCTACTTAAGTAGTAATACCTAGAATTTGGATTACTTTCTTTCTCTCCTAAGGCCTTTAAGGAGGACATTCTTAAAATAATTGTTTCTTTATTACTGGGTTTACTTAACAGTAAGTAATCTGTGAGCTGCAAAGCCCATTGGTATTCTTTACTTTTATAAGAGTCCTCTGCTAATTTAAATAAACTATCCCATCCTCCAGCAAGGCTGATAAAATTATTAGCTTCTTCCAACCTAGGTAAAGGCTTCAAAGTGGATGGATTGCCATCAAACCAACCTAAATAACCTGAAAATACATTTCTAGCTGACCATGCCGGAGAACCATAAAATTCCTTTAAGAAAGGTGAATCTCCTAAATGTTTTGGTAAAGATATCTTTTCAGCTATTTCATCAGGACCCATACCTTGATTCATTAATCTTATTGTCTGATCATGTACATATTGGATTCCATCTCTATAAGTAGTTAATTTTTGGTAAATTTCTTCTTTTCCTGAAATAGGTCTCGTATGACTAGGAATAAGATATTCAGGTTTTAGATATCTCATCTTATCAAGACTACTTATCCAGCCAGCTAGATCTCTATAAGGAGTTCCTCTAATAGTATAAAGATTAGGGAAAGTTTTATAGAAATTATCTCCCGGAAATAAAGCCTTCTTATCCGGCAACCATACAAATAGCTGATCATTTGTTTCTCCAGGTGCGTGATATAAAACTACTCTTATACCCGAGACTTCAAATTCTAATTTCTCTTCAAAAACTTTTGTAGGATATAGTAAACCTGGTGTCCTTCCATCCTTTCCTATCTCTAAAAAGGGTCCAATGCCATTATTTTCTATTTGCTCATTTGGAAGGACATTTCCAAACATCTTAGCGGATCTCGAAGAAATTATTGGTCTTAGTATGCCTATCACTCTTGAAATATATTTTTCTGTAGAAGAGTGAGCATATATTTCAGGATTAGAGTCTTCAGCAAAAACTGAAGCTCCATAAACATGATCACCATGGTTATGAGTGTAAATAATTGCAGAAATAGGATTTGGGTTGATAGATTGAAAAATATCTTTAACTTCTCTGGCAGTCTCTATAGTTCCGGTTGTATCTATAATTATATTTGAATCTTCTCCTTCTATCATCATGGCATTAGCTAAAGCAAATCCTATAGCCACGTGCACTCCGTCAGTAACTTCAATTACTTCTTTATTGAATTCAGAACTATGTTCTTTTAAGTCTTCTGGGGTTGAGGGAAGTGAATGTTCTATCTCTATTTCTTCACTGCAACTGATTAATAAAGATAAAATTAATAGATAAATATAGTTATGCATTAATTAAATTATATCAAGTTTGTAAAGCTTTCATCCATCTTCTCGACCTGTATCGAATAGCTAATAGCACTCCTTTAATGAAATAATCAGCTATAAGAGTTGCGTAAATCCATTCTATTGATAAGCCCAACTTATAAACTAACAAAGCCAGCGGAACTCTTATCAAAATTAAACCTATAAGAGTTATTATAAGAGGAGACCTTGTATCGCCAGCACCCCTTACAGCTCCACCTATAGAAAATTCAATTGCCATAAAAGGTTGCATAATTCCTAGTATCCAAACAAATACAACAGCTTTATTTACAACATTTATATCATTTATAAAAAATGTAGCTAGTTCTCTCGAGAAGAGAGCCAATATCAAACCCAGACTTCCCATTGAAAAAACGGTCATGGCTGCTGCTCTAAAACCAGAGTCATAAGCTTTATCAGGATCTGAAGCTCCTAAGTATTGTCCTGTTAAAGTAGCACCTGCTATAGCGAAGCCATTTCCAACCGTAAAGGACAGCATCAGTACATTTACTCCGATGTTATATGCAGCTACAGCATCTGTTCCATATAGAGCGACTATCCAAAAAAAAGAAAGCATTCCAAATTGAAATATGAAAGACTCTAAACCTGCTGGATAACTAATTGTAATTAACTGTTTCATCCTTTCGGAAGTCATTGAGCCTGCTTTGCCAATACCTACAGCTAATTTTTTTCCGTACCAAAGACCTATCACTAATAAAGAATTAAATGAAAATGCTAAACCTGCTGCTAAAGCTGCTCCGACAACGCCCATTTCAGGAAAACCAAATCTTCCTTCAACAAGTCCTATTAAAAGAATAATGTTTATTACATTAGTTACAAAGCCTATATATAAAGGTGTTTTTGCATCACCTGCTGCCCTTTGTGCAGTTCCAAGAACCATTGATATTGCAAATACTGGTGTAAAAGAAACTAATATAGTTGTATAAGTTACAGATAATTTTTGAGAGTTTTCGTCTAAGCCAAAAAGTCCAATAATGGAATCTGCACCAACCCAGAGCATGATAGCGGTTACGAAAGAAATGAGTAGGCAAAGACCAATTGAAGCTCGTGTTACTTGTGCTGCTTCATCTGGATCGCCAGAACCAATAGCTCTAGCTACTAAGGCTGTTGTTCCGGCCATGATAGCCATAAGTAAAGCTTGAAAAACCCAAAAAATTCTTTGTCCAGTTCCAACAGCAGCGACAGCTTCAGCACCTAAAGAACCAACTGCCTTAATAGCGACAAGACCTACAGAGGCAAAAAGTAAATTACTTAAAATTGAAGGCCATGCCAAACCCCAAACACTAAGAGATTCGGGATGAGTTATTTCGGCAGACTCTTCTATGGTCTGATTTTTATCTACTTCCGTGGACATAAGAAAGACTGTTATAGTAACACATTACTATTTGATCACATGGCGAAGCTCTATTTCAATTACTCATCTATGAACGCAGGTAAATCAACTATGTTGTTACAGGCCAATCATAACTATCAAGAAAGAGGAATGAATACTCTTATTTATACATCCAGTGTAGATGATCGTTATGGAAAAAAAGAGATTGTTTCTAGAATCGGTCTTAAAGCAAAATCAAATATATTCTTAGACAGTACAAATATATACGAAGAGGTAATGACTTCTAATAATGAAAAAAAAATTGACTGTGTTTTAGTGGATGAAGCACAGTTTCTTAATAAAATTCAAGTAACACAATTAGGTCAAATAGTGGATGAATTAGAGATACCTGTTCTTACATTTGGTATAAGAACTGATTTTAAAGGTAACTTATTTGAAGGTAGTGAGTATTTATTGGCCTGGGCAGATAACTTAAAAGAGATTAAAACAGTTTGTCATTGTGGAAGGAAAGCTACTATGGTTCTAAGATTAGATGAAAGCGGAAAAGTGGTTGAAGAAGGAGATCAAATTGAAGTTGGAGGAAATGAAAAATACGTTTCCATTTGTAGAAAACATTTCTACGAAAAGAATATTGGAAACTCTAAATAATACCTACAATAAATCCAGTCATACAAGAAGCGAGAAGAGCTGCCCAAAGAGCTTTACCGGTTACTGATATTAGGTCATCCCTTCTTTCGGGAACCATAGCACTCATTCCACTTAATAGAATCCCCACGCTGCTAAAGTTAGCAAATCCACAAAGAGCATACAGCATAATCAATCTACTTTTCTCCGAAAGATTATAAGTCTCTACGTCAGATAAATATAAATATGCAACGAATTCATTTAAAGCTGTCTTAACACCCAATAATTGACCTGCCATAATTGATTCTTGCCAAGGTATGCCCATACACCAAGCTAATGGAGCAAATATTAACCCTAATATCCTTTCTATTGTGATTGGTGAACCGTTTAGTTCAGGAAAGATTCCTAAGATAGAATTAACTAAAAACACTAGAGCCATAACAACGATTAACATTGCAATAACACTTAAGAAGATTTCTAAACCATTCTTAGTTCCCTGAGATAAAGCATCAACCGTACTTGTGTACATCTTAGAAGAATCACCTTCTGGAAAATCTGTTTTAACTTCACTAGGAATCATCATATTTGCGAACATGATTCCTGCTGGTACAGAAATTAAAGATGCTGTAAGAAAATGGCCTATCAACCCAGGACCATATATTGGCATCAGCATGGTCGTGTAAACCACCATCACTGAACCGGCTATAGTTGACATGCCTACTGTCATTAATATCAATAATTCATGTCTCGTCATTAAAGATAAATACGGCCTTACTAACAAAGGTGCTTCAACTTGACCTAAAAATACATTAGCTGTTGCACCTAGACCAATTGGTCCACCCACGTTAAGAGGTTTTTTAAATAATACAGATAGTGCATTAACAATGATTGGAATTATTCTCCAATGCCAAAGTAAAGCAGAAATTGCAGACATTAAAATAATTAAGGTCAACCCACCAAATGCAAATATAAAGGTTCCTCCTGGATTAGTAATATCAAAAGGAGCATTAGGTGCTCCGTCAGCTAAGTACCCAAAAACAAAACCTGTTCCATAATCATTCGCTGCCTTTAATACCATTACTGCATCGGAGAGGTATTCGAAGAAGGTACCAACTAACTCGACTCTTAATAATAATAGAGCAAGTACTAGCTGAATTAAAACCCCGCTAACAACATATTTAAGTTTTATGGCTTTTATATTTTCACTAAATACTGCGCCCAAAAAAAGAAGAGCGAAAAATCCTATTATTGGTTGTAAATATTCCATAATTAAATTAATTTAATTTCCTTTAGTCTCTCCTGTAAATAGTCTTCTGCCAAAATACTTTCTGAATATAAATTTGGTCTATCCTTGTCAAAACAACTAGTTAAAGTAGTAATAAGCCAATCTGGATTAGGATGAACAAAGAAAGGTATAGAATACCTAGAGGATTGAGACTGATGCAATGACGCTGATACTCTATGGGTTGTGGAACATAAATAGTTATTGGTAAGCCTTTGAAGCATATCGCCAATATTGCAGATAATTACATCTTCATCAACTGTAGCATCTTGCCATACTCCTTCTTTAGATAGAATTTCAAGCCCTGATTTATGCCCTCCTATCAATAAAGTAATTAAGTTGATATCTTCGTGAGCTCCAGCTCTCTCTCCTATCTCGTTATTGTTAACTGGGGGATAATGAATAGCTCTCATTACACTATTACCTTTATTAACAATATTAGAAAAATATTCTTCTTCAAGATTTAGATATAAAGCAATTGATTCTAATAAGTTCTTACCGAGTTCGTCAAACTGGGAAAAGAGAACATAAGCTTTCTCAGACAATTCAGGCATCTCCTGAATAATATAATTATCATGCATCCATTTTCTATAAGGATCATGTTGATCTAAATTTCTTCCAACATGCCAAAACTCTTTTATATCAGGATTTTTTCCATCCTTAGGGGTCTCGATCTTAACAGGCGTATATCCGCGAGCACCGCCAATTTCAGGACTGTAATAAGATTCTTTTATATCAGAAGCAAGACTAAAAAATTTAGAGAATAAAGTGATTACATCCTTAACTAAATTCTTATCAATTGTATGTTCTTTGATACCTACGAATCCGGACTGCTTAAAACTTTCTCCAAGTTCTTTAGAAAATTTCTTTTTATCCTTTTTCTTTTCTTTAAAGGATAAGATTTTAAAAGGCGTCATCACTTCTTTATGTTTAAGGTGTAAAAAAAGGAAGTTTACGTCAAAATAAGTATTACATGTCAAAAATTTATGGTTTTGGAAATGCATTAATTGATATAGAGATTCAAATTAATGACGATCAGCTAACTTCTATTGGTATATCTAAAGGAAGTATGAAGCATATAACGAAAGATGAAAAAGATTTTTTGTTAAAAGATTATAAGAATTCTATTAAATCGATGAATCCAGGTGGCTCCATAGCTAACAGTCTCTTTGCTGCTGGAAATTTTGGTTCCTCTACATACTTTTCATGTTCTTTGGGTGATGATGAATATGGACAACTATTCTTAGATTCATACGAAGATAAAAATAAAATTTTCTTTAATTATTCAGAGGAACCTACTGGGGTTTGTTTAGTTTTTATCACTCCTGATGGAGAGAGAACGATGGCATCAAATTTATCCGCTAATTACCAACTAAACTCTGATTGTATAAACCTTTCTCTTTTAGAAAGTTGCGAGTATTTATTATTTGATAATTTTAGCTTAGCTACTGACTCAGGTAATCAAACAGTAGATTTTTGCTTAAAAAATATAAGCGATCAAGTTAAGGTTTGTTTCGGTCTGGCAGACTCCAAACTAATAATTAAAAATTTAGACAAGATCAAAAAACTTACCGGCACACAGATTTATTGTCTTTCAGGAAATCAACTAGAGCATAATGCACTAGACGAATATATCTCTTTAAACTATCAAAATAGATTAATTTCAAAAGGTGAAGATGGTGCCTCAATAAATGAAAAAAATGTAAGTGCACCTAAAATTGAATTAATAAATACAAATGGGGCTGGTGATTCTTTAATTGGAGCTTTCATAGCACTAGAAAAAAAGATGGGACTAGAAAAAGCATTAGAAGAAGCAGTAAACTTCTCTTCAAAAGTTTGTTCTGTTAGTGGTCCAAGGATCACATAAAAAACGCCACTCTATAGTGGCGTTTTTTACTAGCAATAAAGAATTAGAATTCGTATTTAAATCCTAAATTCCACTGATAAGAAGACTGGCCGTCTTTATTATAGACATACAAACCATCATCTGGATCTACCCCTACAATATTGTATCTTCCTTGAGAATCATAAGGATTATCTTCATCAAGAATAATTTGCCTACTTCTATTGCTGTACTCTCTAACTATTCCTTTATCATCATCTATTAAGTTAAGAAGGTTAGTAATGTCAAGATAAAGAATGACTTTCCCAATTCCAGTATCAATGTCTTGAGTAATTCTTAAATCTAAAGAAGAAGTCCAGGGGCTATTGAAAGCGTTTCTAGGAGCAATTCCACCTCTATAGGTTGCCAATCCAGAGCTGTTAACATGCGCCATTACAGCATTAGCGACAGCAGCACTAGAGAACACGACATTTGGATCATCCACACCCGAAGGAATATAAGCAGCATCATATCCACCATCACTTCTGTTGTTAGCAAATGCATCATCATAGCCATCAAAAGTAACACTATAAGGCTCACCTGATTTTCTTACATAAACAAGAGAGAATCTTGTATCATTTTCACCTATCAGTTGAGTTGAATAATCTAAACTAGAAATGAACTTATGTTCAGCCATAAAGTTAGATCTTTGAGCTACTATGTTCTCTCCGTCTGCTCTTACTGACCTACCATAAGAACTTTCACTTTGGGCGCTAGTTAATTCAAAAATATCTGTTGCTCTCATTTTTGTATAACCTGCATACCACTTAACTTCTCCAAATTCTTTGAATGTAGAGATTGTCCAAGCTTCTGTAGAACCTTGCTCAGTATTAGTAAGGTTGTAGTCTCCTCTGCCGCCATAATAACCTCGACCATCTGCTAGTGTTCCTCTTCTATTAAGACCTAAGTCTCTAAAGAAAACTGCTTGTCTTACTTGATCAAGATTGTATTCAAGTGTTATATCCCATCCACCTGCTGTAATCATATCTAGACCAATATTTGTTCTCCATGAAGAGGGTGCTTCAAAGTTTGGATCTGTACTTTGAGCAACTCCGTAAGGATTATTTCCATCCGGTACTACGTACTTAGAAGGAGCTGTTAACCAGAAAGCAGTAGGATCACTTCCAACTGGCATGTATCCAGGGAAATTGCTAGCAGTTTCATCAAAAGAGAACCAGCCTCTGTAATCACCTGTAGCTCCAGTTCTAGAATAAGCATTACCATACCAAACACGCGGTATTCTGCCCATAAATAGTCCTCTTCCACCTCTTAGGGTTGCGGCTACAACTCTGTCTCTATTTCCAAATAAAGATTCAGAAACATCCATGTTGAATGAGAACCTAGGCTGCAATACATTAAAGTCAAATTTAGAAGCATTTGAAAATCCATATTCTTTTACAAAATTAACATTTGTCGCCGGGGCTTGTGGAGTTAATACCGAATCATATCTAAGTCCATATTGAACTGTAAGATCACTATTAACAAACCATCTATCTTGAATATATAAAGAAGTCTTCTCTACTTCAAAATCTGCAGCCATACTTTGTACTGCATTATGACCAGCATAAGGTTCATGTATCCTCAAACGACTCCATTTACCTATCTTGTAGTCATCGAAACTATTAAATCTAACTTCAGCGTTATACCTAGCGATGAATAAGTTAACCACTTCAGAGTTATCTCTTTCATAACCGACAGTGTAAACATGATCATCCATGTCGTAATCAGCTTTAAGAGTTAAAAACTCACTCTCTACGTTGATTAAGTTAGCACCTCTATATCTGTCACCACCCAAGAAAACATTGTCTCTATCCCCAGTGACTGAATCCCTGATTGTAATATTCATTTCCGGGAAGAAGTCATCTCCATAAGAAGCATCATCTTCTTCCATCTCATAGGTGGTGTATTTGAACTTTGTTGATAATCTGTCAGACCAATCACTGTAAAGAGTGATAGAAGCTCTATCTATCTCAGGTGGTTTATAGTACCAATTGTTACTAAAAACTACTCTTGACCAATTATTATATCTTTGAGGAGTTAAGTCTTCTGAATGAGATACATTTAAGGTTGCTCTATGATCATCGTTGATAACAGCATCTAATTTGACTGTCCACTCTTCATGCGTTTCTGGAAAGGTTACTAAGTTAACGTATCCGGCATCATAACCTCCGTAATTAGCAATAGTAAACTGACGTATTTCTTCAGCCAGTGCAGTAGTAACTACACTTGCTGGATTTTGAGCTCCACTATCTTTTGTTCCATACAGACCAGGTAGAGATTTTTCATTTTCTTCATACCCTATGAAGAAGAATAATCTATCTTTAATAATAGGTCCTGAAGCAGTAAATGCTTTAACTTCGTCTTCGAATACAGGAAAATCTTGTCCTAAGTAATCACCTACATTACCTTCATCTCTTTTTTGATAAAAAGCAGAAGCATGAAATTCATTGGTTCCTGATTTAGTTGCTACAGCAATTGAACCCCCGGTTGTATTTCCTCTAGAAACATCAAAGGGCGTTATATCAATTGATATCTGGTCTACGAAGTCCATGCTTATAGGATTTCTCATGGTTCCAAAACCATTGTCATTCAGTCCGAAAGGATCATTAAAGCTTACTCCATCAATAGTAAAGTCATTGAATTTGGTATTAGCTCCCATTACGCTAATTTCAGCATCTCTACCCACTCCACCATTAACAGAAACTCTCGGATCCATTTTTGCAAAATCTGCTACTGACCTGTTTATAGTAGGAACAGCATCCATATCTGCTCTAGTCATAAGAGTACTGGTTCCCATTTTGAATGCGGAAGCAGCTTTACCAGTAACTACTATTTCATCAGCAGCTGAACTACTTCTTAAAGTAATTCCAAAATTTAAAGGGTCCCCTAGAGAGAGGTAAAGACCATTGATAGACTCAGAGTCGTACCCCGGAGCCGAAACCTTTACAGTATAGGGCCCACCTATTGGCAGGAAAGATAAAGAAAAACTTCCTGAATTTCCAGCAGTTGTGGTCTTAGTAATACCTGTAGGCGTATGCTCTGCAACTATTGTTGCACCCCCTACATTAACACTTCCTCTCATGCCAGATGTTGTATCAACATCTGCATAGAAAGGTAGACTAAAAAGTGCAACTGAAAAAAAGAAAATTACGTGTTTTTTGATTGAATTCATTATTTAACCTCAAAAAATTTATAGACACATGGTTACCATTATTCTATCACCATATAAGACTAATAAAACAAAAAGTTTTGTTAAAAAGAAGTGACAATTAAGTCACTAAGAAATCAAAAAATTAAGAAGGGATTTTATTAGACCCAAAGAAATCTCTAAGTGCTTCAGGGATAGTTATGGAACCATCCTTTTCTTGAAAATTTTCCATTAAAGCTAAAACAGTTCTACTTAAAGCAAGACCTGAACCATTTAAAGTATGTAATAATTCAGTTTTGTTAGAAGAAGGATTTTTCCACCTTGCTTTCATTCTTCTTGCTTGAAAATCTCGAAAATTTGAACACGAAGAAATTTCTCTAAATTTATTTTGGGAAGGTATCCATACTTCAATATCATACGTTTTAGCAGAAGAAAATCCTATATCCCCTGAACACACAGTTACAACTCTATACGGTAGTTCCAATCTTTTTAAAATTTCTTCTGCATGACTCGTTAGTTTTTCGAGTGTATCGTCAGAGTCTTTATCTTCTACAGCTTGTACCAACTCAACTTTTTCAAATTGATGCAATCTCATAATTCCTTTTGTATCAAGCCCATAACTTCCTGCCTCACTTCTAAAACAAGGGGTATGACAAACAAATTTAGCTGGTAAATCTTTGGAATCAAGAATTTCATCTCTAAATAAATTCGTAACAGGCACCTCCGCTGTTGACGCCAGATAGAAGTTCTCTTT
>MDSV01245008.1_pt1 | contig 19267 bp, 23 predicted proteins | sample 810851 | NCBI WGS metagenome assembly MDSV01 (sample SAMN05326640, study PRJNA326480) | marine metagenome | isolation source: seawater | place: Atlantic Ocean: North East | collected 2012 | reverse complement strand
GAAAGCAACAGCAAAGAAAGCAACAGCAAAGAAAGCAACAGCAAAGAAAGCAACAGCAAAGAAAGCAACAGCAAAGAAAGCTAAATAATTAACAAAAAAATAAATAGAAATGGCACATAAAAAAGGAGCCGGAAGCAGTAAGAACGGTAGAGAGTCTCATAGTAAAAGGTTAGGAGTGAAGATTTTTGGAGGTCAACAAATTATTGCTGGAAACATAATTGTTAGGCAAAGGGGTACTGTTCACAATGCTGGAAATAACGTAGGCATTGGTAAAGATCATACTTTATTTGCATTAAAAGATGGTGTAGTTACATTTACAAAGAAAAGGAATAATAAATCTTACGTTTCTGTAGAATAAATAAATATACTAATATCTAAATATATATGAGAAAAACTCTTGATATCAAGAGTTTTTTTTGTTTAAATTTGTTTAAAATTTATTAAGATGCTAAATGTTAATGATATAAGAGACAATAAAGAAGAATATATTCGCTTATTAAAGATTAAAAATTTTGATGCTTCTAGTGTATTCGAAATTTTAATTCGAAAGGATAATGATCGAAAATTATTGCAACAAAAAAATGATGAATTATTATTTCAGGCTAATAAATTAGCAAAGGAGATAGGTGCTTTATATAAAGAGGGGAAGAAATTAGAAGCTGAAGAGTTGAAAGAAAATTCTTTAATTTTAAAAAAGAAGACAAAAGAATTACATTTTAAAAAAGAAAGTCTTGAAAAAGAGATTTATGAAAAATTAAAAGATATACCTAATATTCCACATTCATCAGTAACTATTGGAGAAACAGAGAAAGATAATATAATTATTAAAGAATCCGGTGAAATACCAATTTTGATTAATAATGCCTTGCCTCACTGGGAATTAGCTTCTAAGTATAATTTGATAGATTTTGAGTTAGGGAATAAAATTACAGGTTCTGGATTTCCAGTATATATTGATAAAGGTGCCAAGTTGCAAAGATCTTTAATCAGTTACTTTTTAGATAAAAATATAAATGCTGGTTATAAAGAATTTCTTCCACCACATCTTGTAAATGAAGATTCTGCATTTGGAACAGGACAACTGCCTGATAAAGATGATCAAATGTATCACGTTAAATTAGATAATTTATATTTAATTCCAACTGCTGAGGTTCCTATTACAAATTTATTTAGGAATCAAATAATTGATCAAAATTCACTTCCGATTAAATGCACATCCTTTACTCCTTGCTTTAGAAGGGAGGCCGGATCATATGGCAAAGACGTGAGAGGTTTAAATCGATTGCATCAATTTGATAAAGTAGAAATTGTACAAATACAAACACCAGAAAAATCATACCAAACTTTAGATGAAATGGTTAATCATATTTCTAATATATTAGATGAACTTGATTTGCCATATCGAATTGTAAAATTATGTGGAGGAGATCTTAGTTTTACTTCTTCGCTAACTTATGATTTTGAAGTTTATTCAGCGGCACAAAAAAGATGGCTAGAAGTTAGCTCTGTTTCAAATTTTGAAAATTATCAATCAAATAGATTGAAATTAAGATATAAAGATAAAAATGGAAAAAAATATTTGTGTCATACTTTAAACGGCAGTGCATTAGCATTACCTAGAATTTTCGCTGCAATTTTAGAAAATTATCAAACTGAAAAAGGAATAATAGTACCTAAAGTATTACAATCATATATGGATTTAACTATTATTAATTAAATGCATTATTTATTATTAATTCTATTTGTTCCTAATTTAATTTTTGCACAAGATAGCCCACAAAAACTGGCAAATAAATATTTTTTATCTCAGGATTATGAGAAAGCAGTAAACATTTATATTGAAATGGAGAAAAATTTTTTTTCATCTAATTATTATTCAAACTATTTTTTTGCTCTAATTAAATTAGAAAAATATAAAGAAGCTGAAAGATTAGCTAGAAAGGCATATTCGAAATATTATAAAAATTTAATATATCAATTAGATTTAGGTATTGCTCAAAAAAAACAAGGAAAAGAAAAGCAAGCTGAAAGAACTTTTAAAAAGGTGTTTTTAAAAATTAATGGACAAAGATCTCAGGCAATTGTTTTAGCAAATACCTTTGCGCGTTATAATATGTATCAAGAGGCTTTAAATGTTTATAAAATATTTCAAGAAGTAAACCCAAAATTAAGCTTTGGTTTTCAAAAAGCACAGTTATATGTTAATTTAGAGCAGCCAGAAAAAATGATAGAAGAATATTTAAATTTACTAGTTTCTAATGCTAGTCAAAAAACATATGTTATATCACAAATACAAAAATTCCTTGATAATGATGGAATAAAAAGTGAAAAAAATTATAAAATTGTTAAACGATCATTATTGAAGTTCGTTTCTATGGAAAATGATAATGTATATTATTCTGAATTATTAATTTGGTTTTTTATGCAAAACCAACAATACGAGATGGCTCTTAAACAAGCAATATCATTAGATAAAAGAAAAAAAAATAATGCAGATGCTGTATTTGATTTAGCAGAATCTTTTTTAGATAAAAAAAACTATTTATTAGCAATAGAAGCGTATAGTTATATTCTTAAAAAAGGTAAAAAAAATCCTTTTTTCATACAATCTACTATTAATAGTTTATATGCTAAAACAAAAAATATTCGCTTTGTTCAAAATAATCTAAATAATATAGATCAGGAGTATGCTGAAGCAATTAATGATTTAGGTAAGAATAGTGAAACAATTCTTTTATTATTAAATTATGCTCATTTTCAGGCTTTTTTCCTAGATAATTTAAATCTAGCAGAAAATATTTTAAAAGAAGCATTATCTATTCCTAATTTAACTGCAGGTAATTTAGCAGTATGTAAGATAGAGTATGCAGATATACAACTTTTATTAGGTGATGTTTGGCAGGCACTTTTATATTACTCTCAAGTAGAAAAAGATTTCAAAGAAAACCCTATTGGTCATAATGCAAAATTAAAGATTGCGAAAATTTCATATTACCAAGGAGATTTTGAATGGGCTCAAGCACAGTTAGATGTATTAAAAGCCTCAACTTCGAAGTTAATATCTAATGATGCAATGGATCTGTCCTTGCTAATTACAGATAATTATAATATTGACACATCTGATGTGCCTATGAAGACTTTTGCATATGCAGATATGCTTTTATATCAAAAAAAATATAAAGAATCTATAGTTAAGTATGATTCTATTCTTATGTATTTTCCAGGCCATTCATTAACAGATGAGATTTATATGAGAAAAGCTGATATTTATTTGCATTTAGATAGTATAGCTACTGCTTTAAAAATGTATAAAAAAATAGAAGAGGAGTGGTCACATGATATACTAATTGATGAGGCATTATATATGCAAGCTACTATATATGATAATAAATTAAATAAACCAGAAATGGCTATGAATTTTTATGAAAAGATAGTATTAAATTATCAGGGTAGTATTTATGCCTCTGAAGCAAGAAATAGATTTAGATTTTTAAGAAATAAAAATTAGTGTTTTATGATACTTTATAATGTTACAGTTAGTATTGACAAAGAAATAGTTACAGCTTGGTTAAAGTGGATGAAAGAGGTGCATATACCAGAAGTTATGGAATGCAATATCTTTGTTAAAGCCCAATTAAATCATGTTATTTCTAAAACAAATAACGAAGAATATACTTATGCTATTTCATATAAGTGTAATACGATGAAAGATATGCATATTTATCAATCAAAATATGCGCCATTATTACAAGAAAAACATTTTAAAAAATTTGGAGATAAAGCAATTGCTTTCAGAACTTTATTAGAAGTTATAGATGAATTTTATTAATTTATAAATGGATTATTTTCTATTTCTTCTTTTACATTAGTTGTAGGTCCATGTCCACATAGTATTTTTGTAGATAAAGGGAGGTTTAAGATTTTGTTTTTTATACTCTTTAATAAGGTTGAGTAATTGCCACCGGGAAGATCAGTTCTTCCTATACTATTTCGAAAAATAACATCACCTGATATAAGAATATTATGTTTTTTACTATAAAGACTAATATGACCAGGAGAGTGGCCAGGAGTTAAAAAAACAGTTAACTCACTTTTCCCAAATTTAATTATATCATTTTCATTTATGAATTCTGAAGGTGTTTTACATGCTTTATATTCTTTGAATCCATAAATATTAGCCACTTCAGTTCCACTTTTAAGTATAGGAATTTCTAGTTCATTAATATTTAATTCCAGGTTCCACTCCTTAGCAACAAATTTATTTCCTAATATATGATCAATATGGCAATGTGTGTTAATTAATTTTATGGGTTTTAATTTATTTATTTCAATAAATGAAGCTAATTCTTTTTTTTCTTGATCACTATAACACCCTGGATCAATAATTATACATTCTTTAGATTCGTCATATATTATATAAGTATTTTCTTGAAAAGGATTGAAAGTGAATTTTTTAGTTTTCATAGAAAAAATAATTATTTAATATGCAAAGATATAAGTTCTTTATATTTGCATTAATGAGTATTACATATATTTTAATTTTAGTTTTAATTGGTTTATTTGCTGGATTGCTATCCGGAATCGTAGGTATAGGAGGAGGGTTAGTAATTATTCCGTTATTAATTATTCTATTAGGTTATTCTCAACATGAAGCACAGGGAACTTCACTTGCTGTTATGTTACCTCCTATTGGTATTCTTGCCGCTATGAATTATCATCATCAAGGTTTTGTAAAATGGCATCATGCATTAATAATTTCTTCTATGTTCATTTTAGGTGGATATATTGGGTCTCGATATGCTGTTAATTTAAGGCCAGACATATTAAGGAGAATTTTTGGTTTGATTATGTTATTTGGTGCATTAAAGATGATTTTAAGTAAATGAAAAATAAAATAAAAGAATTAGCATCTAATTTTTTTGAAGAAATTGTTCAGATTAGGAGGCACTTGCATAAATATCCCGAACTTTCGTTTAAAGAAAATGAAACATCGAAATACATTAAAAATATTTTGAATAAATGGGAAATACCATATATAGATAATATTGCAAATAATGGGATAGTAGTTGTTTTAGAAGGTTTGGATCCTCAATTTAAAACAATTGCACTTAGGGCAGATATTGATGCGCTTCCAATTACAGAGGAAACAAATTGCTCTTATTCATCAGAAAATAATGGTGTAATGCATGCGTGTGGTCATGATGCTCATACAGCATCTTTGTTAGGTGTTTTACGTATTTTGCATAAATTAAGTAATTTATGGCATGGTACAATTAAATTTATATTTCAACCTGCTGAAGAAATGTTGCCAGGAGGAGCGCAGCAAATGATTAGTGAGGGAGTGTTAAGTAATCCAGAGGTTGACATGATTTTTGCTCAGCATGTCTTTCCTGATTTAGAATATGGTAAAGTAGGTTTTAAATCTGGTAAGTATATGGCTTCTACAGATGAATTATATATTAAAATTCAAGGAATTGGAGGACATGCTGCGATACCTGAAAAATATAATAATCCTATATTAGCTGCATCTGATTTAATACTAGAATTAAACAGATATTTTATTAAAAAAATTGATAACAGAAATGTATTTGCAATTGGTTATATTAAAGCAGATGGATCTACAAATGTTATTCCTGAGTTTGTTAATTTAAAGGGTACTTTTCGTGCATTAAACGAAAAATTTAGATATACTTCACATAAATATATGAAAGAGATTTCAAATATTATTTCAAAAAAACATAATGTTACTATTGATTTTAATATTAAAGTAGGTTATCCTTGTTTGGTTAATGATAAAAATTTAACAAATAGTACAATTAAATTAGCTCAGGAATTTATAGGTAAGCATAATGTTGTTGAGTTGCCAGTAAGAATGACAGCAGAAGATTTTTCATATTATTCAGAAAAAATACCTTCTTGTTTTTATCGTTTGGGGACAGGAAATAAGCAAAAGGATATTAAACATGGTTTACACACTTCAAAATTTAATATCGATGAAAGATCATTAGAAATAGGAATGGGTTTAATGGCTTATTTAGCAATTAAAAGTTAATTTAATAATTTTTTCCCTATTCTGTAAAACTCTTCTGCAAATAGCTTGATTCTATTTTCTGTTTGAATAGAATTTATTTTATCTTTTTTAAAATCTTTTGTGGTTGCATATACTATTCTTGGTAATTGTATCATTCTCCATTCATTCATACATATTTGGCTTAAATGTTGAGTAGCTAAATAGCTTTTTTCACCTCCAGCAGCACATAGAATACCAAAAAATTTCCCTTCAGCCTCTTCAAAACAATTATCTAATATAATTTTTAAACTATCGTTAATTGAATAGCAATGCACACCCATACCAATAATAATATTGTCGCTATTTTTTATTTCTTGTTTTAATTTTTTCATACCCTCGGTTGCTTCATTATGAAAAGGTCTTAAAGAAATTGATCTTGCGTCAAATAATTGACAGTCAACTTTTTCAGTTAATATTTTGTAAATTTTTCTGCATAACAAATAAGATTTTGATTCAACTGACAATGAGCTAGATAATATTAATGTTCTCATTAATTGGCTATTTGCGAAATAAAGTTTATTCTGAGTATTCTGATTTCTTCATCATTAAATTCATCTTCTGAAAATTCCATTCTGGCTTCATTGAATGAAAAGTTTTCTGTTTCTCTAAAAAAGTCATTTATTTCATCAATTTCTTCTTCTTCCATCATATCACTCATAATATGATTTAAATTTAATTTAGTTCCCTTTTCAACAATTTCTTCCATTTCAGTAAGCAAATCATTTACAGAAAGTCCTTTGCCTTTAGCAATATCTTCTATAGATAATTTTTTATCTAATGATTGAATAATATATATTTTATTATTAGATTTATTAGCGACGCTTCTAACAATAATATCTTGTGGTCTTACAATATCATTTTCTTCAACATATTTTTTTATTGTAACAATAAATTCTTTACCGTATTTTTCTGCTTTTCCTTGCCCAACACCTTGTACTTGACTCATCTCATCCATAGTTATAGGATATTGATTTGCCATATCGATTAAAGAAGGTTCCATAAAAAGTATAGCTGGTGGTAAGCCAATTTTTTTTGCCATTTTTTTTCTGAGACTTTTTAATAATTTAAACAAAACTTGATCAGCAGCTTGCCCTTTTTGAGTGCTAGTATTTTTAGAGTTGTCTGTTTCATATGTATGATCCTCAGTTATTTTAATACTATAAGGTTCGCGGAGAAATTTTTTACCTTTTTCAGTGATTTTTAAAATACCATAACTTTCAATTTCTTTTGTTATTAGTTTCTTCACATATATTTGTCTTATTATTGAGTGCCAAAACCCTATTGGCTTTTCTTTTCCATTTCCAAAGATGCTTGCAATTTGAGACATATGTTGTTTTATTAAGGAGTTACTTTCTCCAATCATAATCTTTGCTATTTCTTTAGGCTTAAACCTTTCTTTGCATTCAATTATAGACTCTAGTATTGCTTTAATATATTTTTTTCCTTCTACTTTTTCTTTTGGATTTTTACAATTATCACACATGTTATCACATTTCAAAGCATCAAACTCTTCTCCAAAATAATGTAATAAATATTTTCTACGACACATTGATGTTTCAGAGAATGCAATCGTTTCCATTATAAGTAATCTTCCTACTTCTTGCTCTGCAACAGGTTTTCCCTGTAAAAACTTTTCAAGTTTTTCAATATCTTTATAATCATAAAAAGTGATTAAATCTCCCTTCCCTCCATCTCTTCCAGCTCTACCAGTTTCTTGGTAATAACCTTCTAAACTTTTAGGTATATCATGATGTATTACATACCTAATGTCTGGCTTATCAATTCCCATCCCAAACGCAATAGTTGCAACAATAACATTACAATCGTCCATTAAAAAAGCTTCTTGGTTTGTAACTCTTTGTTTTGCATCTAAACCTGCATGGTATGGTAAGGCTTTTATGCCATTGATTTGTAATATTTCAGCAATTTCTTCAACTTTTTTTCTGCTTAAACAATATACAATTCCTGACTCTTCTGATCTATTATTTATATATTGTATAATTTGTTTTGCAACATCTTTTTTTTGAATTATTTCATAAAATAGGTTACTTCTATTAAATGAATCTAAAAATAATTTTGCGTCATTAATTTGTAAGTTTTTCATTATATCAGCTCTAACTTTAGGTGTAGCTGTTGCTGTTAGTGCAATTATTGGTGCCTTACCAATATTATCTATAATGCTTCTTAGCTTTCTGTATTCAGGCCTAAAGTCATGCCCCCATTCTGAAATACAATGTGCTTCATCAATTGCAAACAAGGAAATTTTAGTTTTTTTAAAGAACTGTATATTGTCTTGTTTAATTAATGATTCGGGCGCTACATATACCAACTTTGTAATTCCATTTATAATATCTGATTTTACTTGATTAGTTTGAGTTTTTGTCAATGAAGAATTTAATACATGAGCAATATTATTATTTTGATAAAATCCTCTTAGAACATCAACTTGATTCTTCATTAGGGCAATCAATGGTGAAACTATAATTGCGCAACCCTCAGATAGTAATGCAGGTAGTTGATAGCACATGGACTTGCCGCCACCAGTGGGCATAATTACCATGCTGTCATTATTAGCTAATAAATTTAGAATTATTTCTTCTTGTTTTCTTCTGAAAGAGGAATATCCAAAAATACTTTTTAGTTTTTTTCTTAGTACATCTTTAGAAATACTCATTGTATAATAAAATTGGTATTTTTGTTTTTAATTTGTAACGAATATACTATTTATTTTCATGAAATCTTCAACAGAAATTAAAAATATTGCTCAAGAATGTATTAACATTGAAATTGATGCTGTGAATCAATTACTTGATAGAATTGATAATAATTTTGTGAAAATAATTCATACTATTTTAATGTCTAAGGGAAAGATTGTTGTCGCTGGTATTGGTAAAAGTGCTAATATAGCTAAAAAGATTGTTGCGACATTTAATTCAACTGGACAAAGGTCTGTTTTTCTACATTTAGCTGACGCGGTACATGGAGACTTAGGAAATATACAAAAAGATGATATAGTGATTTGTATTTCTAAGAGTGGAAACACAAAAGAAATAAAATCATTAATACCAATAATTAAGGAAATGGGTAATTTAATTATTGCTATGACTGGTAATTTAAATTCATATATTTCTAGACAATCAGATTTTATTTTAGATGTTAGTGTGAAAAAAGAAGCATGTCCTAATGATTTAGCTCCAACATCATCCAGTACTGTTCAATTAGTTATGGGAGATGCTATTGCAATTTGTTTATTAACAAGTAAAGGTTTTAATAAAGAAGATTTTGCACGTTTTCACCCAGGGGGGACTCTTGGGAAAAGATTATCATTAAGATTAATCGATTTATTGCCTGATGAAAAGTTTAAGCCCAAAGTACAAATTACAGATTCAATAGATAAAGTTATAATTGAAATTTCTAATAAAAGATTAGGAGCAACTGCAGTTTTAGATCATAATAATTTAATTGGAATTATTACAGATGGTGATTTAAGAAGAATGTTAAAAAATCAAAATAATATTTCTCACATGATAGCAAGTGATATTATGTCAAAAAAACCTATAGTAATGGATTTCAAAACTTTAGCATATGATGCATTGAATTATATGCAAGAAAATAGCATTTCTCAAATTGTTGTTGTCAAAGAAGATAAATATATAGGAATGGTACATTTACATGATATTATTAAAGAAGAACTGCTTTAATGAAAAAAGATGCAGACATGAAATTCCTAGATCATTTAGAAGTTTTTAGATGGCATTTAATTCGTTCAGGAGTTGCTATTATTATATGTTCAACTTTAGCGTTTGTATTTAAGGATATTGTTTTTAATCAAATTATTCTAGCTCCAAGAAATATAGATTTCCCTACTTATATAATTTTATGTAAAATATCTAATTTGATTGGACTCGGAAACACTTTATGTTTAGAAGAACCTCCTTTTACATTAATTAATATTCATATGAGCGGCCAGTTTTCAACGCATATACTTGTTTCGATAGTTTCAGGTATAATAATATCATTTCCTTATGTTTTTTGGCAGATATGGTCTTTTGTTAAACCGGCACTTTATACTAATGAAATAAAATTAGCGAGGGGTATAGTTTTTTTTAGCTCACTGCTTTTTTTTATTGGCGTAATTTTTGGTTATTACGTTATATCTCCAATGTCTATTAATTTTTTAGGCACTTATCAAGTTAGTAGTATTGTAACTAATAATATTAGTTTGGTTTCTTTTATTAGTACTGTTACTACTATATGCTTAGCAAATGGTATAATTTTCCAGTTACCTATAGTTGTATATTTTTTAACTAAAGCAGGATTCTTAACTCCTCACTTTATGCGTTTATATAGAAAACACGCTTTAATTATAACATTAATACTTTCTGCAGTAATTACTCCACCAGACGTAACATCACAAATTTTAGTTTCCCTGCCACTTTTGATTCTTTATGAATTAAGTATTAAAATTTCATCAAGAGTTCTTAGAAATAAAAAAGTTGATTAAATGAAATTATACATTAACAATATTATTAAAAAATATCCTTCCAAAAATACGGGCAAAATGCATCCTTTTGTTAACGAAGTATCTCTAGAGTTAAATCAAGGGGAAATAGTTGGTTTGTTAGGGCCAAATGGTGCGGGTAAAACTACTACTTTTTATATAATTGTTGGTTTAATACAGGCATATAGTGGAAGTATATTTTTAGATGATATAGAAATAACTAATCAGCCTATGTATAAAAGAGCTAGATTAGGAATAGGTTATTTAGCGCAAGAAGCATCAGTTTTTAGAAGAATGACAGTAGAGGATAATTTGCTATCAGTTTTAGAAATGACAAATTTAACCAAAATTGAGCAACAGAAAAGATGTGAGGAATTACTTGATGAGTTTGGACTTTCTTCAATAAGAAAAAATCTTGGAGATTTACTTTCTGGTGGAGAAAGAAGGAGAACAGAAATCGCAAGAGCATTGGCAACTAATCCTAAATTTATTTTGCTTGATGAACCATTTGCAGGTGTAGATCCTATAGCGGTAGAGGATATTCAAGATATAATATCAACTTTAAAGAAAAAAAATATTGGTATACTTATTACTGATCATAATGTTCATGAAACATTATCTATAACTGACAGAGCATATCTTCTTTTTGAAGGTAAGATTCTTAAATCTGGAACTTCACAAGAATTAGCCAACAACAAGCAGGTAAGAAAAGTTTATTTAGGAAAGAACTTTCAACTTAGAAAATAATTGTCTTTTTATTTTTCTTCTATTTTAAAGACAAAAGACTCCATAATCTGATTACATAGCATCTTCTCACATGCCTCTTTAACTTTTTCACTGGCAGAATTTTTATTTTCAGCTTCTATTTCAAGAGTAATATGTTTACCTATCCTAACATTTTCAATTTCAGATAGTCCTATATTGCTCATGCTTGAACTCACTGCTTTTCCTTGTGGATCCAGTAAAGATTTTAATGGCATTATGTTTATTTCAGCGATATATTTCATATTCTTAACAAATTATTAATTATTGATAAAATTATATACAAAGTTATAATAAAAGGAATAGCAGCAATCTGAATTTTAAATAATAATATACAAGATGCTATTAATAAGATTAATCTCAAAATATTTAATTTAGAATTTAACTTTTCATTTATATCTATTTTAAAAGAGAATAAAGGAATTTTTACAATTAATAAAATTGACATAATTAATGAAATGAAAATTAAATTTTCTTCATTAAATATGAAAGTTGTATTTTTAGAATTGATGAATGGTATTGAAGAGATAAAGATTGCTAAAGCAGGTGTTGGAAGACCAATAAATGATTTTTCTTGTTTTATATCTATGTTGAAATTTGCTAGCCTTATAGCACTAAAAATAGCTACAATAAAGGCTGTTAAATACGGTGCGATTTTATTTAATTCAAATAAATTATTAATTATTTCTTCATTGTATTTTGATAACATTAAATTGAATAAAATAAAACTTGGAGCTACTCCAAATGTTACAATATCAGCCATTGAATCTAATTGCTTTCCTATTTCGCTTGTAACATTTAATAAACGTGCTATAGCGCCGTCTAAGAAGTCAAGTATTGCGCCAATTAATATACAAATAGAAGAAATTTTTAATTGCATTTCAAATGAAAAGAAAATTGCAAGCAATCCAAATATAAGATTTAATAATGTAATTAAATTTGGTATATTTTTTTTAAAAACATTCATTTTAGCAAAAATATAACAATATTTGTAATTACTATGAGAAAATTTTATTTAGCACTTGCTAGTGGCTTGTTGTTGTCATTTTCTTGGCCATCAATTGGGTATTTCCCATTTATATTTTTTGCATTTATTCCATTGTTAATTGCTGAAAGAGAATGTGTTTCAGGAAAGCAGATCTTTGCTTATTCATTTTTTTCTTTTTTTCTTTTTAATTTAATTACAACATATTGGATTTATCACGCTACATTATTTGGTGCAGTAGCTGCATTTGTTATAAATGCTTCTTTAATGTCAATAGTGTTTTTGTTATTTCATAAAGTTAGAAGAATTACTTCAGATAAAATTGGTTATATGTTTTTTGTTTTTATTTGGATTTCCATGGAATATCTTCATTTGAACTGGCAGTTGTCTTGGCCTTGGCTAACAATAGGTAATGTGTTTGCAGATTTTCATTTAATAGTTCAGTGGTATGAATATACTGGTTTTTTAGGTGGTTCATTCTGGGTTTTATTGTTGAATGTTTTATTTTTTCTTATAATTCAAGGAAAGTATACCAAACATCTTATCATGGTATTGATTTTAGTTTTTATTTTACCAATTATCACTTCTATTATAATGTATTTTAATAATGAATTTATACGAACAGACACTATTAATGTTGTGATTGTACAGCCTAATATAGACCCTTATAACGAAAAGTTTCGTGTTGATTTTGAAGATCAGCTAGATCAATACATTTCATTAGCTAAAAATAATTTAAATGAAAGTACACAATTATTATTAGGGCCTGAGACTGCACTTTTAGAGAATATTTGGGAGGGTAAAATAAATAATTCGTATAGTATAAAAGCATTAAGAGATTTGCAATCTGATTTCCCAAATTTAAATATTTTAATAGGGGCAACTACTTATAAATTAATTACTAGTATTGATGATAGGACAGAAACCTCTAGGAAAATGTTGAATTATGATTATTTTTACGATATTTATAATTCAGCAATTTTTATACATGATAGTACTGATATAGATGTTTACCACAAGACAAAATTAGTTCCTGGAGTTGAAAAGATGCCATTTCCAAAATTATTAGATCCTTTAGTTAAATTTGCTGTTGATTTAGGAGGTATAGCTGGATCTCTAGGCAAAGACAACCTAAATAATACTTTTTCAACTAGTAATATAGTTATTAGACCTCTTATTTGTTATGAAAGTGTTTATGGTGATTTAGGAGGTGGAAAATTCAATTTAATTTCTATTATAACAAATGATGGATGGTGGAAAAATACAGCAGGTTATAAACAACATTTTTCATATGCTAGTTTAAGAGCTATAGAAAATAGAAGATGGATTGTTCGTTCAGCAAACACAGGTATTTCAGGTGTTATAAATGAAAAAGGAGATGTTATTAGAAAAACAGATTGGAATCAAGCTGTTAGTTTTGAAGAACAAGTAAGTTTATTTAATGTAAATACTTTTTATAATATTTATGGAGATTATATTGGAAGAATAGCTGTTTTTATATCATTTTTGTTAATAGCTATTTCGTTTACAAAAAATAAAATTAGTGTTAAGTAAATCCTATTTTAAATTTGGAGGTATTAAGCAAACAGGTATTTTAATCATTTTATGTTGATTGGCTAAATTGAAATTTTTATAAATATTCAGTATTTCTTTTTCCCTTTCATCTAATTTTTTCATATCACCATTATAATTCATGGCCCATTCTAATTCAGCATAGGTTGCACCAATTTGATCTTCATCTGTTTTGCCGTCATCCCAAAGACCATCAGTTGGTGGTGCATTCATGATATCTTCAATTATTTTAAGTTCTTCACCGATTTTATAGACTTCTGTCTTTAACAAATCTGCAATTGGACTTATATCTACACCTCCATCACCATATTTTGTGTAAAATCCAATCCCAAAATCTTCTACTTTATTTCCCGTACCTAATACTAAGTAATTGTTACTTTGAGCTAAATAGTATAGTGTAGTCATTCGTATTCTGGCTCTAGTATTTACATTTGCTAAAATATTTTTTTTATTAAATTTATTTATTATATCATTATATGTACTAGTTAGATCAATTCTTTCTGACGTTATATTTTTGTAATTTTTTTTGAGCCATTTTATATGATTTTGACTTCTTTGTAATTCTTCTTTTTTTTGTAAAATAGGCATTTCTAAACATAAAACTGGTTTATTAGTTTTAGCTGCTATTGTAGAAGTTACTGCTGAGTCAATTCCTCCGGAGATACCTATTACAAATCCTGTAGTATTAGATTTTAATAAGTAATCTTTTAACCAATTACTTATATGTTGTATTATTTTTTGTGTGTGCATATAAATGCAAATTTAAATTAAAACTTGCTATTTTTGCAATTAAATATGAAGTATAAATATATATATTTTTTGTTTTTTATATCATGTATAAATGATAGTAATGAAAATTTTGAGCTCAAATACTATAGATTTGAGGAAAAGCTGTTTAACCTTAATAGTGAAAATATTAGCGAAGGTTTAGATTCTTTGAGAAAAGAGAATCTAAGTTTTTTTTCAATTTTTCAAAGAGAAATTGTAAGAAATGAAGGTTTATCTGATCAAGAATACGAAAAAGAAATATTACGTTTTATTGGCCATTCTGATATGCGTGAAGCCTATGATAGCGTACATTTTTATTTTAATGATTTTTCTGATATTATTAGTGAGTTAAATACAGCTTTAAGTATCTTTAACCAACATTTTCCCTCATATCCCATACCTAATATTACTACTTTTTTTGGCGGATTTAATTATGGGGTATTTTCATATGAAGATAATATTGCCATCGGTCTTGAAAGTTTTTTAGGAATATCAAGTAAATATTACAATCTATTAGAAAATCCATATTATTTGAGATTACAACGGCAAAGAAAATTTATTACACCAAATGTTATAGAAACTTTTTACAACTTACATTTTATTAATTACAAAAATATAAATAACAATTTTTTATCTGAAATAATTTATAGAGGAAAAATAATGTATTTTATGGATAAATTGACACCAGAAATTCTTTTAAGCAACAAATTTAGATTTTCAAATGAACAAATGAATTGGGCAATTAAAAACGAATATAGTGTATGGACTTATTTTATTGAAAATGATTTATTATATTCTAGTTCTGAACAAAATTATAGATCTTATTTAAATCACGCACCATTTTCTAAAGGAATGCCAAGGGAGGCTCCCTCTAGAATTGCTTATTATATAGGTTATAAGATTATAAAATCATACATGAAAAACAATAATGTTTCTTTAAAGGAACTGGTAGTAAAAAATGATGCAAATGATATATTAAAAAAATCAAAATATAAACCAAGAAAATGAAACAGACGATAAAATTTGAAATTAAGCTTGATGAAAATCATCTTCCTATTAATATAGAAATGGATGCAAAAAATAATAAAGCTAATGAGGTGCTGAAAGCTCTTATGATTTCAGCATGGGAATCAAATAAAAAAGAAACATTAAGATTAGATTTATGGACTAAAGATATGCCGGTTAATGAAATGTACATAATGTATTATCAAACTATGATTAGTATGGCAAATACTTTAGAAAAATCAACTGGTAATAATAACCTTAGTAATGCTCTAAAAGATTATTGCGAATTTTTTGCGACAGAAACTAAAATAAAATTAACTAAGTAATTTGGATACGATTGAGATTTTCAATATAATCTATTATTGCTTTAGTTCCTGTTTTCTTTAATGAAGAAGTTACAAATATATCAGGTATTTTTTTCCATTCTTTTTTCATTTCATGTACATATGTATTAATGTTATTTTTTTGTTTGTTTGTATTTACTTTATCACTTTTTGTAAACACAATACAGAATGGAATTTCATTATTTGCTAGCCATTTCATAAAATTTTGATCTATTATTTGTAATGAATGTCTAATGTCAATCAAAACAAATAAGCAAAATAAATTAGCTCTATATTTTAAATAATTTGAAGTCATTATTTTAAACTTTTCCCGATTGCTTTTTGATGTCTTTGCGTAACCATATCCAGGCAAGTCAACTAAGTACCATTTTTGATTAATAATAAAATGGTTTATTAATTGTGTTTTTCCTGGATTAGATGATGTTTTAGCTAATTTTTTATTATTAACAATAGCATTAATTAATGATGATTTTCCTACGTTTGACCTTCCAATAAATGCATATTCAGGTAGATGATTTGTAGGACAATTTTTGTAATTACTATTACTAATTACAAATTCAGCAGTTTTAATACTAGACATTTTATTTTTTTATGTGTTGTCTAAGCCAGTTTAAAGCAATTAGACTAAATTTATCTGGATGCTCCCACATTGCAGCGTGCCCGCATAATGGAATCCAGTTTAGCTCAGAATTAGGTAATAATTTATGAAATTCTTCAGCTACATGAGGTGGTGTAACTATATCATTTTCCCCCCAAATTAAACATGTTGGTTGTTTAATTTTAGTTATATCTTTTGCCATGTTATGTCTTATTGCAGATTTTGCATATCCCAGTAATTTTAATACGGATGTTCGCTTATTTGCAATTTCAAAAACTCGATCAACTAATTCATCAGTAGCAACTTCAGGATTGTAGAAAACTTCTTGAGTTTTTTTTCTAATATATTCTTTATCTCCTCTTCTTGGGAAAGAATCTCCCATAGAATTTTCAAATAAACCAGAACTTCCTGTTAATATTAATCCATTAACTCGGGAACTATTCTCTTTGGTAAAAATTAAAGCAATATGTCCTCCCATAGAATTGCCAAGAAGAGTAGCTTTTTCAAGATTTATATGATTCATAAAATTTAAAAGATAATCACTTAGTCTTTTTACTGATACTTTTAGTAATGATCCTTCAAATAATTTTAGATCTAAGGCATATATTTTGTGCTCTTTTGAAATATAATCAACCATGTCACCAAAATTTTCGATACCCCCCATTAATCCATGTAGTAAAATTATAGGCGGTCCATCACCAGTTTCAAGCCATTTATATTTACCTTCTTTTTTAATCATTTTATGACAATATTTTACAAATTAACGAAAATATTAATTAATCAATATTTATACTGTTTTAATCTTCCTATATGAATCTGTGGTAAAAGTTATCAACAAAGTGGTATTTAGTGGTAAAAAGTGGGGTTTATTTGTATATTTACACCCAGAATGATAAATATTATAGGAACATATGAATGTAAGGCGGATAATAAAGGTCGAATATTCTTGCCAGCACCAATCAAAAAACAATTAAAAGATGTTTTAAAAGATGGATTTGTAATAAAAAGATCAGTTTTTAATAAATGTCTTGAAATTCATCCTATGTCAGAATGGAATATGCTTATGGAGCAAGTAAATTCTCTTAATAGGTTTGTGAAAAAGAATACTGAATTTATTAGATCTTACATGTCAGGATTAAAGCTTATAAATATTGATACTACTGGAAGATTATTGATTCCAAAAGATTTATTTACATATGCAAGTTTAAACAAAGAGGTTGTATTGTCATCTTCTGTAAATATGATAGAGGTATGGGATAAAAATAATTATGAAAAATCTATTTCTATAACACTGGAAAATTTTGGTGACCTTGCGGAGGAGGTAATGGGGGAAAGTAAAAAAAAAATAGATGAGTAGTTATCATTCTCCAGCACTTACTTCTGAATCCATAAATGGACTTAATATTAAGCCGAATGGTATTTATGTTGATGCGACATTTGGTGGTGGTGGTCACTCAGAATTAATTTATAGTAAATTAAATGAGGGATTTTTGTATGCATTTGATCAAGATGAAGATGCTCACGTAAATAATTTAAAGCAAAATAGATTCAAATTAATCAAGGCAAATTTCAGACATATTAATCAAATATTAAAATTAGAAGGAATAGGTAAGATAGATGGATTGATTGCTGATTTAGGTGTATCTTCTTATCAATTTGATCAGCCCAGTAGAGGATTTTCAATTAGACATGATAGTAATTTGGACATGAGAATGAATATTAATTCAAAAATTACAGCTAAAGATGTTATAAATGAATATAAAGAAGAATCACTTGCAGATTTACTTTTTAAATATGGAGATTTTAATAATTCAAGAAAAATTGCTAGAAAAATAGTAGTTGACAGAAAAAAACAAAAGATAATCACTACTAAAGATTTAATATCTTCAGTGGCTGTTTTATTTCCCAGAAAAAAATTAAATCAAAGTATAGCGCGAATTTTTCAATCAATTAGAATTGAGGTTAATGATGAAATAAATGCTTTAAAAGAGTTGCTATTATCATCTGTAGATCTATTAAATAAAGGTGGGAGGATTGTAGTTATTTCTTACCATTCGGTTGAAGATAAAATAGTCAAAAATTTTTTTAAAACAAGTAGTTTTTGTGGGGAAGTACAAAAAGATTTTTTTGGAAATCTTAAAAGAAAAATAAAAGAAATAAATAAGAAGGTGATTGTTGCTTCAGAAGAACAACGAGCTTTTAACAATAGGATTAGAAGTGCAAAACTTAGAATTGCTGAAAAATTATAAATGGTGAAAAAAAAAGATCAAAGTAGTTTGCTTTCCCTATTAAAAGGTGAGTTTATTGCACATGAACATAATCAAAAGTATGTTCTTTATATTTTAATGTTGGTTGCTTTAATATTAATAAATATTAGTAGTTCGTTTAGAGCCGAAAACCTTCTAAAAGAATCAATTTCTCTAAAAAAGGAGGTTTCAGAATTGCGATTGACTTATATCACGACTAAGTCAAATCTCATGAATTTATATAAGAGATCTGTAATTGAAGACCTAGTTAAAAAACAAGGTTTGAAATCATCATTAGTAAAACCAAAAATTATTGAAATATCTAATGAGTAGATTAAAAAAGGATATCAATTTTAGGATAATAGGTGTTTATTTATTTACTGTTTTTATATCATTAATAATTATTTTTAAAATTG
>MDSV01063806.1_pt1 | contig 19267 bp, 14 predicted proteins | sample 810851 | NCBI WGS metagenome assembly MDSV01 (sample SAMN05326640, study PRJNA326480) | marine metagenome | isolation source: seawater | place: Atlantic Ocean: North East | collected 2012 | reverse complement strand
CTCGTCGTCGATTCTAAGTATATACAATCTTCCCCCTGGATCTGCATCCCTTGGATTATAAACAGCACCATAACCATCAAGGGTTCCTAAACCTGGTTCTTTGACTCTAGCTAGGATTCCCATATTTTGATCAATGGAAGGATCAAAATTAATATCAACAGCCATATAGAAGTTTTCATAAGTAACATCTTGTATGAAGCTTCCTGCTCGAGGTGAACCGAGTGGTTCTATACCATGCCCTTCCATGGCGATACTGTAAGAATTGCCATTTGGAAAGCCCCATGTAGCCGGAATCCCTTGTCCTGCCAAAGTATTAACTTTTGTCCATCCGTTGTCGTTGCCGTCATCAAAATCGTCTGTTTGAGAGTTGCTAGTAATAGGAATTAAAACAAAAAGTAGAGAGTGAAATAAAGATAACTGTAAGAGTTTCATTATGAACATTTTACTGTATCTAGATTGATATTGGCGAGCACGAAATTATATGCCTACCTGCCCCATTGTTAATGACCAAACATTTGGGTCCAATGTTTCCCTGTAAGTCCCATACCCACGCGCTTTGCATCAGGGTTTAACATGTTTAAATGATGACCCGGACTGTACCACCAGGCTTGGTTAGCAGCTTTTCCGCTTTGGTTACCTTTATAGATGTTTTCTGAATTAGCCTTTGTGCCAGCTAATTTGGCCCTAATCCATGGAGTCTTTTTTCCTTTGATTGGTGAATCATGGTCAAAGAACCCTTTTTCCTCCATGTCCTTTGAATGTTCTCTTGATGCAAAACAAAGTTTAGGATCAATGATACATGGTTTGAGACCTATCATTATTCGATATTCATTCATATCACGAATTGCAGAAGCTTCTGATGGTCTAATAAGATTGCTTATTTTCTTATTACTTTCAAGTATCTGCATGTCTTCTCTGGGCGGGCCAAGCACTGAAGTGGAGGTATTAATTTCATAATTGATAAGTGTGTGAGTGCCAAATTTATCCACGTTGCTCTCAACAAGAACTAGACGGTCCATACAAATTTTTCGTTGTTCCACTAAACTTGAAATGTATTCACGTTTTTTTTGAAGTAGCGGGTTAATAGAAAATATTTCATCAATTTTCATTACCTTCAAATCTCGCAACCTTTTAAGTGCGGGGTCACCGGTACGCTTAATTTCATCTTTAGTCAGTCTGTCTCCGAGTGCTCTCAAAGATTGAACTTTTTGTTCAAGTAATATTATTTCTTGTCTGGTTTTTGGTGTTGTTTTTTTGAAACCTGCTTTTTTAGCACACTCGACATAAGCTCTTTGATACAATGGCCACTTTTTCTTGAGCTCTCTGTCAATTCTTTCAAACATTGTTTGAGCGACTGGACGACCAAAGTCCATCATTTGCTTTATGATTTGAGTGCGCTTGGAATCGTTGCCTTTTAACTGGTCGTATTCTTTATAAAGCTGGCTGGCTCTGACTTTATCAGTTTGGCTCAGTTTATTAACGTCATTAATTCTAATTTTGCCCGCATATAACGCATTGATTTTTAGTACGGACAGGAAAGTCACTATTACAATCTTTGATTTGATCGAGAGCATGTGATGAGAGGTTATGGAGGAGGGGGGAGAGACAATTATAAGAGAATTAAAAATACTATCGGAAAATGAATTTTTAATGAATTTGCACTGTAGTTTTTATAGAGCGTGCCAAAAAACATTCTTGATGAGCTTTTTGATGAAGTTCTTCGATTTTTTCTCTACTAACCGTATTAGGGGAAGCTAACTGAATCTCAGGATGTAAATCTATCTTAGATAGCCAAGGTTTTCCATCCTCAGCTTTCTCTAGATGACCGATTGCGTTGTCGCTGTAGGATTTGATTTCTATTTTCTGTAAGGCGCACAGGGCCAAAAAAGTGAGGGCATGGCAACTTGTAATTGAGGCAACAAATGCCTGTTCAGGATCAATTAGTTCGGGATTACCTAGAAATTCTGGAGCAGCTGTAGCGTTAATTTTATTTTCATGACCGAAATCCCATTCATGGTCACGCGAGAAAGTTTTATAAGAAAAATCTGAACCTTTACGCTCCCAACTAAAAGTGACTTTATGTTCTGACATTTCAGGCAATATCAACGATCTCTGATTTTAAACAATGTGGATTTGTTTAATTAATTGAATCAATTCCAAATAAATATAACCTTTTTTGATCATACAGAAATAATTAGCTATAAAAAAGCCAAGTGTTCGTAAAACACTCTTTGTTTTAATTATATATATGGTGCAATTAATATCAGGCTCAATAGTTAGCGGGCATGGAGTAGCCTCTGGTTGTTCTAATGACCCTCGTTTCCCTGAAGGAACGTTGTCGCTACAGTGGCCAATATTTGAAGAACTTGGACTCAATTTCTTAGGTTATCATAGGGCGACAATTAATATATCTGTTCACCCTATGAAACCAGTGCTCGTGAAATCGTTATGCACATTCCGTAATGTTAAATGGCATGTAGACTGTGGGGCTGAAGATTTTTCTTTTTTCAAAGTTGAATTGCTTGTCTCGGATGCTAAATCAGTAGACGGGTTAATTTACTGGACACATCCTGAAACCAAGCCAGAACATTTTCAAGATCCACATGTCATTGAAGTAGTTGCACCAAAGGTTGAAGGCTTGTCCTTAAAGGATAAAGTTTCTATCAAAGTTAATAGAGAACAAATTTACTTTCATTAATGAGTGACCAAAATCTAACTGCTATTTATGCCAAGGATTTAATCAAGTCATATGGTTCGTTTCGCGCCTTAAAAGGAATTGATCTCCAAGTCCATTCTGGCGAGATCTTTGGATTTTTAGGTCCTAATGGAGCGGGTAAGACAACTGCTATTCGATGCATGCTAGACATGATTAGAAGAGACAATGGCATCATAGAAATTTTTGGGAAAGATCCTCAAACCGAATCTGTCGCAGTCAGAGACTTATGTGGTTATTTGCCCGGGGAGTTAAGGCTAGATGAGAATGCCTCCGTGAAGTCAATTCTTAATTATTTGAGAAGGCTTAGGCAGGGAGGGAAAGACTGTAGTGCAAAAATATCTCAACTAGCGTCAAGATTAGATTTAAATTTAGATTCCAAAATTAAGAACCTTTCTAAGGGTAATAAACAGAAGCTAGGTATCATCGCCGCTTTTATGCACAAACCAAAGCTTCTTTTACTTGATGAGCCTACGAGTGGTCTTGATCCTTTGGTCCAACAAATTGTTTTGGAACTAGTTAAAGAAGCAAAGCAATCAGGAGCCACAATATTTTTTTCATCTCATGTACTTGCAGAAGTTCAATCAATTGCTGATCGTGTGGCCATTATAAAAAATGGTGAAATCGTGGAGGTGGGCGTAACAAGCTCACTGTTATCGAAAAGAGCCTGGAGAGCTAAAATTAAATTTGTTTCTGATGACTCTGGTAGAGGTGCAATGATAAAAGATCTCGAAGGTGTGACAGTACTAGAAGTTTCAGATGATAATAAAATTTTTGATATTGGTATTGAGGGGGATGTGGACCCATTCATAAAATTTATTGCTAATTTCGAAGTCGATTATCTTGAGATTAATAAGCCAAACTTAGAGGAAATATTTCTTTCGTATTACGGTGATTGAAATTCTGAAAAACAAATTTAATGAATAATGTTTTAAATATTGCGCTCTACTCCTTGAGAAGGTCTTTTTGGATTATTTTAGGCTGGGGTATTCCTTTAATGTTACTGGGTATTATTACCATTCCTTTTTATGATCTTGTGGCTGAGAATGAAAAGCAACTTCGTCCAGTTTTGGATACACTGAAGCCTTTCCTTAAGAGTTTCATTGGTGGCGATGAAGCCGAACAAGTGTTCACTCCTGAGGGATTCATAGCGCTTAGATACTTTGCATTTCTCCCCGTTGTCATGGGGATCTTTGGATCTGTATACGGAAGCGGTTTACTTGCTGGAGATGAAGAAAAGGGAATATTGGATTTTCTAATGGCTCAACCCATAAGCAGAGCTCAGATGTTTTGGGGGAGGTTACTTGCCTTTTTTATCTGCCTAGCAGTAATCATTGGATTTGGATGGTTTGGACTTTGGTTGGGCGTGTTAAAGGCAGAGTCTATGATGTTTTCTCCCATCAAGTTGTTATTACCATATATATCGGTTTTCGCCGTTACATGGTTATTTTCTTCACTAAGTCTTGCATTTAGTATGGTAATGCCTTCTAGATCTGCAGCTGCGATGCTCTCTGGCATCATAGTATTAGCTGGGTATATTATTACTACTCTTTCAAAGGCAATAAAGGGGCTTGAAGCTTGGGCACTTTTTTCACCTATCACTTATTTTCAAGGTAACGCAATGGTTGGATTAGAGCTAAATTTATTGATAAAACTTCTAATCGCATCATTGCTCTTCATTGCTTTTGCAAGGAAGGGTTTTGGTAATCGAGATATCCGAGTGGCTGGCGATGGCGGTTGGAAAATCCCGTTATTAGATCCTAGATAAAATATTAGTCGTCTTTTAACGCATAAAACTAATTATTTATACAATTTTAGTAGTTAACTAAAGTTAAATGATTGGTGAACAAAACCCTGAATCTCTAGTTGCGGACAACCCACAAAATAAGCTATATTGTATTTAAGATGAATGAGATGAGGTTTATAACAACCGCTGCCCTTATCGCTGCGTTTTCATGTGCCACTGCAGTGTCGCAACTGGCTCAGAGGACTGGTGCAGTCCCTAAAAGTCAATCCACTGAATTTTTAGACAAAGCATCAAAAAAAATTGATAGACTAGTAGGAGCTGATTTTAGAAGGAAGCAGATACGTCCCATAGGAAAAGCTAACGATGCTGAATTTCTTCGGAGAGCCTACCTAAATTCTGTTGGAAGAATCCCCTCATATGATGAAGCTGTTGAATTTTTGAATAATGAGGATCCAAAAAAGCGTGACACTCTAATAAACTCATTACTTGGATCATATGGATATAACATGCACATGTTCAACTGGTGGGCAGATCTTTTAAGGGCGACTGATACGTTTGAGGACACGTCAGGTGCTCCATATATAAAATGGATTAAAGATTCGATTGCTGAAAATAAATCTTACAAGACCATGGTCCATGAGTTGATTTCAGCTACTGGAGGAGGATGGCAAAACGGAGCCGTTGGATACTACGTACGTGATAAAGGCATGCTTAAAGACAACATGGCTAACACAACGCGTATTTTTTTGGGCACTAGAATAGAATGCGCTCAATGCCATAACCATCCGTTCGATTCTTGGAAGCAGATGGACTTTTATCAGATGGCCGCATTTACCAACGGTATCAAAACTGCCAAGAGTTATTTGTCTGATTATTTAGAGGATAAAGAAGACATGGATGGTGTGAGCCGTGAACTTAGAGATGTTTCGAGATTAATTAGATATGCGGTATATGATTTTTCAATTCAAGATACTGGTACAGGAACTATCAAATTGCCAAAAGACTACAAGTACCGAGATGGCGACCCTGGAGAAAGAATCGGCGCCAAATCACTAAGTCAATTTGGTAAAACCGTTAAGGTTAGTACAAGATCCAAAAGCACCGACCCAGGAAAGTCTAGGACAAGGTTTGCAGATTGGCTTGTAAGTCCAGACAATCCAAGATTTACAAAAGTCATCGCAAATAGAATTTGGAAAAGAGTCATGGGAACTGGCCTTTTTGAGCCTCTAGACAATTTTAGCTCTGCGTCAGAGCCTTCTAATTCTGCTTTAATGTCATATCTTGAGGAGTTACTGATTGATTTAGACTATGATTTGTTAGCTTTTCAAAAAGTTCTCTATAAGACCTATTCTTTTCAACTTAGCCCCAACACAATACAGCATCCAGAACGGTCTCCCTATCACTTTAATGGTCGTCAACTAAAGAGACTCAGCGCTGAGCAAATATGGGATTCATTGCTTACTCTTAAAATCAATGATCCTGACAAGAGGTTGGGTAACGGTTATACTGGCGATGCCATCATGTACCGCGGCCGACCTGTACTAGTTGGTAAAAAATCTATGAAAGATTTATACAAAGAAGTCATGTCTTTGGAATCAGGTACCGAGGTTTGGGATTATACAAAGGGGCTTCATGATCAAATAAAGAGTGATAAAGGAATCAAAGGAGGTGGTGGCGAAAATATGGGTATGATGATGGCATATAATGCTGGAAAAAAATATGGTAATGATATGCGTGCCTCTGAGTTAAGATCACCAATGCCTAATGGACATTTCTTAAGGCAATTTGGTCAGTCTAACCGCGAAGTGATCGAGAATTCCAGCACTGATTCTGATGTCACTCAAATACTTTCAATACTAAACGGTCATGTTGAACGTCACCTCATAAGTAATGGTAACTCAAAAATATTTCAGACAATAAAGGCTGCTAAATCTGACGAACAAAAAATCGAAAGAGCTTTTATTAGTATTTTGTCGAGATTTCCGTCAGCAGACGAAAAGAAAATTTTTCTAGAAGAATATGAATTGAATGGATCTGCAGCGACAAACAACATGGTCTCTGCCTTGATTTCGACCGGAGAGTTCATGTTCGTTCAATAAATTTAAAATAATAATAAAGCCAACCGTTACATAAAGATGCCAGATAGTACCATATTCAACAAGGGTGACGAAGTAAGTCGCAGACAATTCATGATAGGAGCTGCTCGAAATTGCCTAGGAGTCAGCGTTCTGCCAATGCTAGGATCTACACTGGCGACTAATGAAACTTTTGCAGCGGCCCCTCCAATGCGCCGAGGAGCAGCTAAAAGTGTAATTTTTCTGAATATGGCAGGAGGAATGAGTCATCTAGATACCTTTGACCCTAAGCCTGATAATGATGAAGTTCAGGGCCCTACACCTGTTATTGATACGAGTGCTGACAATGTTCGAATCTCGGGGTTTCTTCCTAAAACAGCTTCTGTTATGAAGCATGTGACACTCTTACGTGGAATGCAAACTAACCAAGGTGCGCACGAACAAGGTCAGTATCTATTGCACAGGAGTTATCCTATGAGAGGTACTATTGTTCATCCTGCCCTTGGTGCATGGGTTATGAGATTGTCAGGCCGACGTAACACAACGATACCGGGTTTCGTATCAATTGGAGGATCTGCTGAGAATGCTACAGGAGGATTTATGGGGGCTAAGTTTGGAGGCGTTCCATTAGGAAGTGCTAATGACGGTCTCAAAGACTCAAAGAGAGCTCATTCTGTAAGTGAATCCGATTTTAATCGTCGTCTTCAGTTAGCAGATAAGATGAATTCCACTTTTCATGGCAAATTTAAACAGAAGCAAATTAAGACTTATCATGGTCTATATGATGAGGCAATAAAGCTCATGACGAGTGAGGATTTGAAAGCTTTTGACCTGAATCATGAAGATATCAAGGTTCGTGATATGTATGGGCAAAACGGTTTTGGTCAGGGTTGTTTGTTAGCCCGGCGACTAGTTGAGCATCATGTCAGGTTCGTCGAAGTTTCCTTAGGTGGCTGGGATACACACAATGACAATTTTGTTTCAGTTGAATCTCGTTGTCAGATTCTTGATAGCGCCTTGGCAGGATTGATTTCTGATCTTGAGAGAAGAGGATTACTTGATTCAACATTAGTGGCTCTTGGAACTGAATTTGGAAGGACTCCGGATATTAATGAAAACACTGGAAGAGATCATTTCCCTCGAGCCTTTAGTGGCTTGATGGCGGGTGGTGGAGTTAAGGGTGGATTTGTTTATGGTGAAACTGACCGTAAAGCACATACTGTCAAAGAAGGTATTGTTACGCCTGGTATGTTCAATGCAACTATCGGACATGCCCTTGGACTGCCCACTGAGAGAGTAGTTACTTCACCTTCAGGTAGGCCGTTTACAATTGGCGACGAAGCAAAACCTGTTAAAGAAATTTTCGCTTAAGCTTTGAATTGGCTTCTTTGCTAGATTAGACGACTAATCCAAGAGTTTCATCTAGCAACTATTAGCTGATTTTGTTTATGAGATTAAACCTCATTATTTTATTACTTTTTTTTGTATTACACCGTAACGGTGAAGCCCAAGACATAGATTACAAGAAGCAGATCGCTCCTATTCTGGCATCCAAGTGTAATTCTTGTCATACAGCTAAGAAAAAAGAGAGTGACAAAAAGCCAAAAGCTGGTTTAGCTCTCGATACTCCTTTAGGCATAAGGTCTGGGGGTGTTCTTGAAGTTGGTGATGCCTTAAGCAGTGAACTCTATGTTAGGGTTTCCTTACCAAAAACTGCAGAAGACTTAATGCCCCCACTTGATGAAGGTGGACCCTTGTCATCTAGAGAAATTGAACTTATAAAAAAATGGATTGATGATGGAGCGCGTTTTGGTTCCAGCGATACAGAAGGATTAACTAAATTAGATGACACTTTAGATGCTCGTAAGGTTTTGGGAATGCCGGTAAGAGAGCCAAATGTTGATGCTATTTCTCATCTAGAGGAAATTGGTGCAACGGTTACCCCGGTCTCGGTGGCTTTGCCGGAATATCTTTCAATTGAGTGGATTTCCACATATCACAAAATTACTGACAAGGAAATTGAGCAAACCTTACATCTGGCACCTAACATTGTAGAGTTGGACTTGAGTCGTACCAAGCTCACTAATGAGGGTTTAAAACATGTCGGTAAACTCGGTCGGCTCACCCATTTGAATTTAAGTCGAACCGGTATTGATGATAGTGGCATCAAGGCACTTTCCGATTTGAAATCATTGGAGTGGTTGAATTTGTATGGAACGAAAATAACGGATGCCTCTATCCCCATTATCGCCAAATATCGAGATCTTAAAGCCGTTTACCTCTGGAGCACTTCAGTTACTAATGAAGCAGCATCCTCATTAAAGAAGTCTTTGCCTGATGCAAAAGTGGTTCTAGATACTGATGCAAAGGCGAATCGATTCAATGATTTAGACGAGCCTAACAGGTTCGACTTCTAGTAACACGGTTATGAGCGCCCTTTTCATGGGCTAGTCATTCAATTAAATAAATACCGATTTATTTAATTATTATACGGAATTGTACGATTTTGAGCGCAGATCTTGCAGCGCATGTACGCGATTGTTTTTAAAATTATGGAAAACCGCGGCTTTCAATACATATAAATCAAAATTGCTATAATTATCAAAAAAAACTTTTACAAATGAGAAAAGAATGGCATTATTATTGTATTTTTATCTGGATGCCTCGTCAAAAAAATGCCATTTCATCTGTGCAACTGACCGTTTCGATAACGGAAAAGGTTCGTGAACACCTGGATCGGATGACTGAGACAGGCATGTTTGGCAAGAATGCTGCCGAAACAGCGAACCTTTTACTAATCGATTCGATCAGGGAATACATAGAGAAGGGTTCAAGTTTTTTGGAAGAAAATTCTAAGGAATAAATAACCCTATAAATACCAAATATCCTGACAGAATAATTACAATGCCAAGTTACAGATCGAATACTCCTGAAAATTCTGGAGATTACGAATCAATCCCTGAAGATAATAAAAAAGATCAAGAGGATTACAATGATCCAGCTGATTGGGTTTATTCTGAAGACTCTGCGGAAGATGATCAAATAAGGCAACTAGCAGAAGAAATCATCAGGTATGATGACGTTTTGACCAGTATACTTAGTGACACTATATCCGGTGACGTTCCAACTGGAGAAATTCTGAGAAAAGTTTGTGCATGGCAAGCCGCTAATGGTGGAGGGTATAAGCGTGCGTCTGGTAATAAGCATGTGGCCCCTTGGTCAAATTAGGTTAATAAATTATTATCTGATCGAAGCTCGTCATAATGTAACCCTAAGGATAAGGTTTACTTATGCGATCTCATTTAATAGCTGCTTTATATTTGATAAGCAACGTTTGTGCAGATCTCGTTAATGTTCCAGATTTGGGGCTAAAAATAGAAAAAGGATTCAGTGTTTCTCTTTATGCTGATTCAGTTCTAGCACCTGACGTTTATTCGATGACTTTAGATTCCGAGGGTTCTGTTGTTATATCTTCGAGGGGATACATAAAAAGATTAATAGATGAAAATGGTGACGGCAAAGCGGAGAGGGGAGAAATAATTACAAAATCGTCTTCGGGCGCAATGGGAATGTTATTTGTAGATGGTAAGACTTTACTCACTTCAGAGGGTGGAAAGTTTAATCGCTATAGTGATGATAATGGGGATGGAATTTTTGAAAGAGGTCCTGAAGTAATAGGAAAATTTGGTGGTGGGGAACATGGAATACACGCTATTCGCAAAGATAATAAAGGTAGAATTTATTTAATTGGTGGAAATGATGCTAAGTTTTCTGGTCATACTGATCTAAAGCAGTACAAGGAATTAGAAGGCGGTGGTATAATTCGTTACGAGCCAGATCTAAAGAGGCCAACTCTCATTAGTCATGGTTTTCGGAATCCGTATGACTTTGATTTTAATAGTGAAGGTCATATTTATACTTACGACAGTGATTGTGAGCGTGAGGTTTTTTTACCTTGGTATTCTCCGACAAGACTTTATAGGGCAGAAGATGGAGCTCATCATGGATGGCGTTTGCCTGGATGGAAGCGGGGATGGAAGAGACCAGATTATTATTATGATTCCGTCAAACCAATCGTCAATGTTGGGAGAGGCTCTCCTACTGGAGTGATGGTATATAGGCATACAGCCTTTCCGGAGCATTATCATGATGCCGTATTTTATTGTGATTGGACATTTGGAAAAATATACGTGACCTCAACTTCTACTAGATCAGTTGCTTCAGAGTATCCTGTGGCAGATATTTTTCTTGAATCATCTGGTACCAATGGATTTGCGCCAAGTGATATTGAATTAGCTGAAGATGGTTCCATTTTTGTTGCTGTTGGCGGTCGAGGTACTACTGGCTCTGTATATAAGATTAGTAGAATCAATTCACCTAAATCATCATATCGCATTCCATTAAAAAGCGTTGGATATAAAGGATTTTCTAAATCTGGTGCAAAGTCAGGGCAGGGGTTTTCATTTGATGAATCAATGATTGTCGCAAGGCATCTTGATAGAACATTAATTGAATCAAGTTTGGATGAGAGAATGAAGATAATGCGCCAATTGATGAAAGCCCTAGGCGATTGGAACCTTTCGGATCCTTCTTGTGAAACTTTAACTGGATATGAAATTTCGTATGATGAAATTTTTAATGAAGAAAACAATGATCTCCTCGTGCTTTCCAGAAATTCATGCCGAACGTTACTCCATTCATTAAATTCTGAGGAGAGGAAAGAAGCTGCGAGGATGACTGCAATGCTTAAAGATCCTCATCCTATATCTCTAGGGTTGATAGCTGATTTTCTTACGACTAGTTCTAAACCTGAAGATGATTTTCATTATCTTGCATGTATTTCATGTCTTCCAATAAATATTGATAAACGAATTTTGGAGAATATTGCTGAGGCTATACTAAGGCTAGATTCAAAAATCAAAGGCAAGCAGGTGAGATCTAAGCAAAACTATATTGATCGTCTAAATGAAGTTATTAGGGGTATTTCAAAAAATGGGAACATCTATGATCAAATTATAAAGAGTCCATCATTTCTCAGGCTTAACCACGTTGGTATTGCAAATGCATTTCCTCAAGCCTATCGAGAATTAGCAGCGCAAAAATTTATTAAATTTGTAAGAAATAATATCAATAGCCAATGGAGAGCTGACTTAATTGATCTTCTTTCTTGCCTAGATTTTGATGTTACTAGTTCACTTTTTCGTAAGCTAGCAGGAAACCCATCATTGATGAAATCTTGTGTTTTTGAGTTATCTAAAAAGCCGAATGACAAAGATAGGGCGTTATTTGTAGCTGGTCTTGGATCACCAGATAAAGATCTACAAGTTACTTGTGCTCGTGCTTTAGATGCCATTGGTCCTAAGAGAGAGGCCAATGAGCTTCTTGCTCTATTTAGAGTTTCAGATTCAAAAATTAGTTTACCATTAATCGAAAAATTAGCAGATAGAAATTTTGAGAATAAAGTGGGAGCAATGAAATGGTTGGGTTCTAACTATCCAGTGATTGCCAAATCAATAAGTTCTGATCAGATTAATGCTGATATTGACTGGGAAAATATATTTTCTCAGGTAGACTGGTCAAAAGGGAACCAATCAAAAGGTAAGGTTATTTTTTCTGAAAGAGCATGTCAATCATGTCACCTTTCTGCAAATGCTCTTGGTCCAGACCTTTCAGGGGTAGCTAAGAGATTATCTCCTAAAGATCTTTTTCATTCTATCGCCAATCCAAATACTGATGTTCCTCCGTCTTATCGAGCTACAATATTCACTTTAAAAAATGGAGTGAAACACATTGGAAGGATTGCATTTTATTCGGCTGATGGTGTTATTATTAGAACTGCTCTTGGAAAGACTATACGATTAGATGAGGAGGATATTGCAAGTCAAAAGGACTGGAGTAATTCCATTATGCCTGAGGGGTTATTAATTGGTTTGAGTTCTACTCAACTTTCAGATTTGTATGCTTATATTAAAACACTATAGAAATCATTCTGTAAATTTTGAGCCACAGTGATAACAAAAAATTGCATTGTCATGATGTTTGTCGCGGCTGCATTCAGGGCATGAACGGCCACTAGCAGCTTGTTCGGTTGGATTGTTGATTGCGCCTATCACAATGCCTGTGGGTACCGCGATTATTGCATATCCAACTAAAACCATAATGCTAGTGATGACCTTTCCTATAGCGGTAATGGGGTAAACATCGCCGAACCCTACTGTGGTTACTGTTATTATTGCCCAGTATATACTTGTGGGAATACTACTAAAAGACTCATTCTTCGAGCCCTCCACAATATACATTATTGAACCAGCCACTGTTACTAAGGTAAGTATGAAAAATAGAAAGACAAAAATTTTACCGCTACTATCACGCATTGCGCGGACGAGTTTATTAGAATCTCCAACGAGATTCATTAGTTTAAGAATCCTGAAAACGCGAAGGACTCGTAGTATTCTGACCATTGCCAGATAGTGCGCGCTATCCTCTTGGAGTATTAGAGTAATCCACAGTGGAACCCAAGAAAGAAGGTCTATTAGTCCATAAAAGCTAAAAGCATATTTAAGAGGTGACTTAACTGAGTAAAGCCGTGCTCCATACTCTAGCATAAAAAGAATAGTGAAAACCCACTCTGCCGTTCTAAGAGCCTGGCCGTGATTTACACGAACCGCTTCTAAGCTTTCCAACATTGTTGCAAGAACAGCTAAAAGAATTAATAGAAGTAAAATTAAATCAAAGCTCTTTGATCCCACGGTATTGTGATCAAAAATAATTTTGCGAACTTTTTCTCGAAAATTAATAGTTTCAAATGAACTGCTTCCCCCCATTTAATAATTTATACTTCTATATAGAGACTTGTGCAAAGAAGTTAATAATCATTATTCTTGATCTTAATTAATTTTGCTTAGTCGAATAGACCTAAAATCTGAAGATGTTTCGTAACTAGCTATACCAAAGGGTTGACACTTTTCTATTGCGCCAGGCCTAATAGATATGGTTTTGTTAGAAATTAATGAATTGACTACTATGCGGTCATCTATCCAACATCTAATGCGACCATATGATATCTCTATTCTGATGTTGTACCATTTATCGTTTTCATACCTAAGAGTACTTCTAGTGGAGTTACGATTTGCATCTAGGTAATCAATATTTGATAGGCCAGTAACCTGCCCTCCCCACGCACCGGCAACGAAGGTGCAACAAGCATTCTTCTCTGGAACAGGAAATGTTATTGCACAAAAAAAATCTCTTCCTTCAGTTTTCCGAACTTCTACGTTTATTTCATATTCCTCGCCAGGTGGATTAAAATTCTCTTTATCAACTACGATACCAGTAAATGGTTCACCGCGACCAAAATTAATTAAATTATTGTTAACGGTTACCTGACCTCCAGATCCATCAAAATTGAGAATTTTCCATCCGCTCAATGAATTTCCGTCAAATAATTGAATATAAGATTTAGAATTAGTTTCCTTTTTTGAATTTACATTCTTTGAAGAGCAGGAAAAAGAATATAGAATAATTACTGCTGAGATTATAGTCTTAGCTTTTAACATAAGATTTAAACCTTGTGTAAATCTGTGTTTTCTCTAGTACAAATATCAGTTATCTTAAAATGAAAATTTTGAATATTTCTCGCATAGTTATACTTATACTATTATTTAGTAATTTTTTGCATCCATCACTATTCGCCCAAGATGGATTATTTGCCCCGAAAAAAAATACACCAATCTTAAAAGCACCCGAACCTAAAAACCTTCAAGATGCTAAGAAATTATTTGTTAGTAACTATGTAGATATTGCAAGGGCTACTCATGAATCCAGTCTGAACCAAGCCATAGTTTTAGAAAAATCGATTAAAGCTTTTTTAAGGAGTCCTTCAAAAGAAACTCACAGGCTAGCCAAGATTAGTTGGATTCAGGCGCGTTTTCCTTATCTTCAAGGTGAGGTGTTTAGAAATTTAGGATTAAGTGCCAGTGATAACAAACGCAAAACTTCGAGTTTAAATGGTTGGCCGATTAAACCAGGGACCATTGATTATACAGTCGATGATCCGAGATCAGGAATTGTACCGAATAGTAAAAATTATCCAAAAATAGATAAAAATTTAATTCTTCAATTAAACCAGGATAATGAAAAGGTTGTAATTTCAAGTGGGTATCATGTTATTGAATTTTTGCTTTGGGGTGAAGATAATCAGATCGATGGAAGTGGGGACCGGCCTTTTGCAGATTACGATCAATCTCAAAACCCATTAGCAAAAAGAAGGGCTTCATATTTGATGAATTCCGTAGAGTTGCTAGTCAATGAATTAGGAGAAGAAGTCGCAGAGTGGAAAGAGGGAGATAATAACAATTTACTTGGACAAATTAATAAAATGTCGATTAACGATTCCATAGCTTTTATTCTCAAAAGAGTAAAAAAGTTATCTGATTCTATATCGAGCAAACAAATAGATAGCTTGTTAGCAGAGAAAGCTAAATTTATTGAACAATCATCATTTAGTGATTCTACGCACTTTGATTTCTTGCACTCTGCTGCAGGGATCTCCAATCTATTTGCGGGAGCTTATGTTGGTTTAGACGGTAAGCTAAAAGTTTTAGGTCTAGGTTTGATTGGATTAGCAGAAAAAATTCCTGAAACTGAATCATCAGAACTTCGCTCTCTGATTAATAGCGTAATGCGGAACGCTCAGGCTTTTAAAGGCCCTTTTGATGCGCTGGCTTTAGAAGACAAAGAAGATCAAGCTTATATTAGAACAAGAGCAGCCGTCACCGCCCTCTCTAAGAGTTTGAAATTATTGTCTCTAAGAATTGATAATTTATCTAAAATTATAAACTGATTATTGGTTGCTAATATTTAGGCGATAGAAAGTCTTATTAGCAGATTCAGTAAACTTTTCAGCAGATCGATAGATAATAGTTTTTGTCCCATTACCATTATCTTCTGATGAAACTAGTATAAAATCAGTTGAAGCATTAGACCAATCCTTGAGATTGCTACTCACTTGTATTTCTTCATTAACCGCAGTTGCATTCGTATTTTTCTGAAATTCAAATATAAGGTATGGGCTTAATTCGTTATTTATATTCAAATTAGCTATTTTTATTTTTGGTATTTTTATAGAATTCGAATCAGAGTCACTCGTACCAAATGCATATTCGAGAAACGCACTCAAACCATCAGCATCTTTATCTTCTTCAGGATTTCCATTAAAGGATTGCCCATCCTCTTGACCGGGGCTTCCACCAATATTTGAACTAGCACTCCAGCTTGTTGGTATAGAATGATCTGGGTTTTGATCAGGTTCATTTAAGGTCAATGTGAACCCGTCACCATCAGGTGAGGTCGGCCAAGGTTCGGCATCGTTATAAGAAAAATCTTTAATTGTTGTTCCATCCGGTGAGACAATAAGAATTTGTTCTCCGTCATTGCTAAGATTTCCGGCAAAATTACCTCCAATAATTGCTCTCGAGTTGGAATATCTAAAATTGAATGCTTCAATATTGTCAACCAACACTACGCGCCCTCCTGGAGGTAATACAAGCGCTTCAGCACTTAGCGTGTTATCAAAATCAAATTCAATTCCTTGGCTGAAGCTAACGCCGCCAAGATCTATGGAGCGTGTCGAATCAACATTCAAAAGTTCTATAAATTCAAAGTCTCCACGACTTTCAAAGCCTGCTTCTTTTTCTTCATCAGTGGCAGATCCAGGTCTATAGTTTATCTCGGACACCACAAGATTGTTGGATGATGCAGGCACCGTGTTAACCTTAAATATAGCGCTACTGATTGGCGTCCAATCAACACCGTCGAATATTCTCGATTTCACTTCAACTCCTCCTTCAAGCTTAATAGGGCTCTCATAGGCTAGGGCATTTGGTGACGGGCTGTTACCAGAGCCCGCGGTTCCAACAAGTTCAAACCGCCATAGAGCGTCACTACTGTTTTGACCTGCATTGAGGCCGTGCAAGGCTAGCATATTTTCTCCGGCCTTGAGTGATCCGATATAAGGAGTTATATCAAACTCGACAAATTGCATGGCAAGGCTGTCGCTGTGAGAGGATGTTGCCCTTGAATTCCACGACACTTCGGCAGGGCTTCTTTCTGAGTCTCTCGTTACTTCTTGCCCATTAAGGTATGCAACAAAGCTGTCATCGTACTTGACTCTTAATGTGAGTTGGGAAAAATTTTCGACTTGTTCCTGAGTCACATTGAATGGAACGCGAATGTAAACTGATGGGTTGATGCGATACATTTCTTCCTCAACGTCAACACCAATATCTGCATTGTATGTTCCTGATGGGCTTCTCTCAATACCGACTCCTTGCTGACCAGCTGTCCAGTTTTCTCCATTTGGCGGAGAAGATGGATTTGTCCATTCTGATACACCAAGAGTACTTCCACCGTTAGTTTCAGAAGGAACGAGAACTTGGCAGTTGGAATCTTCTTTGATAAGAGTCGTTACTATACCCCTTGAGTTTCCTGGTACTCTAGGATCAGAACCATCGATAGTATAGTAAACAGTAGATCTAGACCAATTATTAGGATCAGAAATTCTTAGCCGGAAGTTAGAGCTAACCTCTCCACCAAATTGATTGTACTCTGGAGGTTTTGCGTAATCAGAATTTCCTGCCGAAGTTCCCTTAGATTGCGTTTCCACCCAATCCATTCTCTGTCTTAGCCAATTTTTCATCCAGTCAACTTCTGCCTGATGGGTTCTTCTTGATTGGTAACCGCTTGCATTTGGCCAAAGGTATCTACCAAGGTCTCTCCACTTATTAAAGTTTCTCGTCACTGCTGATTCGCCTTGGTCATTCTTACCATCTAAAATACTGTCCCATCTATCAATTTGGCTCATTAAATTATCTGTACTAAAAGTACTCCTACGAAGTTCCCAGAAACGGTCCCAGTAGGCTAACCGGAATTCTCTACTTTGAAATAGCCTTTGATACCAGTAGTAGTCGGAACCGCCTACTTGGGGGTAATACCATCCTCGTGGATTTTCGCCCCCTAGGTAGTTAGCATTTCCAAGGCCAAGGTTGTAGTCCCAGACTGGTAAAGAGCGCATTTTATCGTAACGCGGTTTAACGAAGTAGGAGCTAATTCTGTAACCATCAATTTCTTTAAAGCATTCAACGAATAAGTGGTTATCAATAAAGCTCTTAACATTAATATAACCGCCATAACCCTTTTCGGGATCCTCAAAGTCTTCGCCATGCAAGGCGCGTTCATAATCGTTAATATGATTTTTAAGGTAATTTAATTGAACTGTACTTACTCTCTCGGGGTCGTGCATGTCCAACGGGACTCTTTCAACGGCAGTAGACCATGGTTGACTGTATGGAGACTTATCTTTTTTGAAAATATACCCTCCCTGTATCAGTTCTGGGTCGGTCACATCATTCTCTAGGGGTTCAATTTCAACGCGACCATCAGAAATCTTAATTTTTTCCATGAGCACATAAACGCCCCTATAATCACTCATTGAAACGTCACTGCCTCTCCGGGTATTCATGAATAACTCTACGAAACGAGTGCGAACACCTCCCTGATTTCCCCACAAGTCTCTTGCGAGGTTATAGACCATTACATTACGCATTAGAGTTTTATCGGAGTAAGGAGCATGAATAATCCAATCTGATTCTTTGGGCATTCCAAGAACAGACTCATCCTTGTCCTCTCCTTCATTATTAACAATTTCCCATGCATATTGTTTTTTGGCGAAGCCTGATGAACTCTGACCTCTGATATGCATTCCGCTTCTACCTTGAAAGTCGGTAGGTCCTGTCATGCGAGCTAAACCGTCTTCAGGATTCTTGTCAATGACCACATTGTAAGTGAATCTGAAGTTTCTGTTTCCATCATCAAGATTTGCTCCATCAGAGTCTACAACGATGATAGGTAAGGCAGAATTAAAGTTTACAACATTTGAATTAAGTTCGACAAATGTCCTGCTTCTTACAGAGCTTGGGTCTCGGCCTGGTTCGAAGATTCTTGCCCTAATCGTTGTTGTTTCTCTTATAGTAATTGGATTTCCATCATAAATTGCTGACCTTGATGAAGGGGCGTTATTATTTGTTGTATATCTAATAACAGCATTTGGAGATTCGGGAGGTAGGATAGTGAGTTGGATGCTTCCATTAAAGAGTCCACCCGTTTTGTCAAATTGGACTTCCTCTCCAGGGGCAGTAGCAAATTGTGGAGAGGTGTTTACCGCTCCAGGAGTAGGTTGGTCAAAGTATCCAAATGTATTTGCTTCAACAAGTTCTCCAAAGCTTACGTCTTCGACTTGTTCACCGTAATTGAATTCACTTAGTATTGTTAATCCATTGGGCTCTAGGAAAACAAGCTGACCATTGTCTCCATCCAATGAAAAATTAGCATGAAGCTCACTTTGTGGGGTTCTGCGATTTTTTCCAGAAGCAAAAACGACAAGGTATTGATAAGGCGCAATAGTAACCGATGGAAATTCCCACTTTGTTAAGTCCTCGGTATTATCTGATAAATAGTACCCTTCTAGATCAACAGCCGTTTCTTTACCATTGTAGATTTCAATCCAATCTGAGGTTTCGTTGTCTTCATCTTCAAGTATGGAGTCATTTCTGGCGCAGAATTCGCTGACAAAAAGTTTACCATTACGAATTGGATCTGGGTTGTCTGGGTTGTCTGGGTTGTCTGGGTTGTCTGGGTTGTCTGGGTTGTCTGGGTTGTCTGGGCTGTTTGATGATT
>MDSV01081754.1_pt1 | contig 19268 bp, 20 predicted proteins | sample 810851 | NCBI WGS metagenome assembly MDSV01 (sample SAMN05326640, study PRJNA326480) | marine metagenome | isolation source: seawater | place: Atlantic Ocean: North East | collected 2012 | reverse complement strand
CATAGAAATAGATAAAACAAACATTAAGGATAAGAAGTTTGCTGAAACTGCTGTAATTTCAAAATTAATAAAACCAGCTAATCCTATTGATAAATATACTGCACTAATTGAAGTAAATAAAATAGCAAATACCCATTTTACCCTTCTAAAAATTAAGAAAAGAATCAAAATTATAACTAAAAGAACAATTAAACTGAATGTAAAAATGTCATTCTTTACAAAAGAAATTACATCGCTAGATATCATTTCTACTCCACCTAAATAGTAAGTAAAATTTTGATCACTATTAATAATAATATTTCTTATTTTTTTAATTAATTCGTATCTTTTCTTGTCAATTTCTGTTTTTATTTTGTAATATTTTCCCTGTGCTAAGTATAAATTTTTATTATATTTTAGATCAATTTCTTTACTATTTTCATTAAGAAATATTATTATAGAAGTTATATTTTTATTTTCATTAATGATTTGATCACTGTAAATCGGACTTTTTGCAAATTCATCTAATATGTCTTCAAAAACCAAACTTGAATTTAATATTGTTTCAAAATTATTATTTGCTAAATCAATAAGACTCGTATTGTTTAAAAGTAGGATCGGGGCTTTATTAATAGTAAAAACAGAATAAACATCTGGTAAATCAGATAATTTTTTACTTATTTTTTCAATTTCTTCTATTAGGGCTCTATCGATTTTAGAATTACTTTTGATAGCTATTATTAGGCTATTTTTTGTTGGAAACAAATCTTGGTAATAAGAGAAATATTTAAAATCTTCATCATTTTGTGATACCAAATTATCCGAAGACGCATCAATTCTAAAATCTCTTATATAAAAACTAGTAAATATTAATGATAGAAAAAGAAATATTGATAAAATTATTTGTAATTTTTTACTCATATTTTCTATAAACTCTATTACCAATAGAGGTCAAAACTTCATTGGGTATAGTTTTACATATTTTTGCGAATTTATCTATTTTGTGTTCATCGTTAATAATATCTAAATACATTCCTATATTCAAATCATGACTAGATTTTGAAATATCTACAGTAAATGTATCCATTGAAATTCTCCCGATTATCTTAAATTTATTTTTTTTAAAATAAACATATCCATTATTACTTAATGTTCTTGGTATACCATCTTCATATCCAAGACCTATAATAGCAACTTTGATTTTTGATTTTGTTTTATATGTTCTATTGTACCCAACATATTGATTTTTTTGAATATTTTTTATTTGTATAATTTTTCCTTTTAAATTTATTACATTTTTTATTCTTTTACCTAATTTTTTGTTTTCATAACCTCCATAAATACCTATTCCAGGTCTAATCATGTCATATAAATATGATTTGTTTAAAATTGCCCCATGAGAATTAGCTAAACTAAAGATAATTTTTTTATTTAGTTTGTTTTTCAGTCCAGTAAAAATTTTTTTTTGTTTTAAATTGTAATTATTTTTATATTCATCAGCACTTGATAGATGGCTTATAATTAGTTTTATATTTTTATTATCAAAATCTATTCCCTTAATTTTTTCTATTGGAATTCCTAATCTATTTATTCCTGTATCGACATGAATAGCAAATTTTAATCCAGATTTGTTTATCTTTTTATATTCTTCTAGACTATTAATGACCGGTATAAGATTTGCATTAAAAAATCTTTTTACACTGTAATCTTGTAATCCATTTAAAATAAAGATTTTTACAAATTTGTTTTTATTTTTTAATTTTAAACCTTCATCAAATGTAGCAACAAAAAAATACCTACATCTATTCTTTAATAAGAGTTTAAATACTCTTTTATCTCCTAAACCATATGCATTTGCTTTGATTGTTGGTGCAACAATCAAATTTTTTTTTAATTTTTTAAAAAAAATATAATTATAAATTAAATTTTTTGTGTTTATATTTAAGATACCACTTTCTTTAATCACTCAATGATATTATCATAATCCTTCGTTGTTAAGTCACTGAATTTTGTATAATTTGCATCAAATTGCATTTTTATTGATCCAATTGGACCATGTCTTTGTTTTGCTATGATTATTTCCGCTTTATTGTAATTTTCATTAGTTAGTTGCTGCCACCTTGATACTCTTTCAGTGTATTTCATATCATCTTCTTCAGATTTTCTTATTGGTTCTAATCTTTCAAGATAATAACTTTCTCTATAAATAAACATAACGACATCTGAGTCTTGTTCAATAGTTCCACTTTCCCTTAAGTCTGATAATTGTGGTCTTTTATCCTCTCTTTGTTCAACTTGTCTTGAAAGTTGTGATAATGCGATAATTGGAATATTTAATTCTTTCGCAATTGATTTAAGGCCTCTCGTAATTTCTGATATTTCCTGCACTCTTCCATCATTTCTATAATTTGATCCACCTGACATTAATTGCAAATAATCAATAATTATTAAATTAATATCATGGAGTCTTTTTAGTCTTCTTGCTCTAGCTCTTAGCATAGGAATTGTTAACACTGGATTGTCATCAATTATAAAATTTAGGCTCTCCAGTTCAGATGATTTTTTTGCTATTTTATTAAAATCATCTTTATTTAATTCTGCTTTTCGCATTTTATCTCCAGAAATCTTTGTCTGCTCTGCCAAAATTCTTGTGGCAAGTTGCTCAGAAGACATTTCTAAAGAAAAAAAAGCAACTTTGCCGCCATCTATAATTTTTTTATTTTCAAATTCATCTTTTTCTTCTTTATATTTTATTGCACAATTAAAAGCAATATTTGTGCCTAGGGCAGTTTTCCCCATTGAAGGTCTCCCTGCTATAATTATTAAATCTGATTTGTGTAATCCACCAAGCTTATTATCTAAATCTTTAAAGCCTGTAGGTACACCAGCAATTTTACCCTCTCTTTTGTATGCTTCACTAATTATCTCAACGGCTCCTTGTAAAGCATTTCCAAAATTTACAAATGATCTGTCTGAATTTCCACTTTGAGATAAATTATATAAATCATTTTCTGCGTTTTCTATAAGATTGTCTGCAGTTTCAGAACTATTTGAGTTAGTTTCTTGAATGATATTATGAGCCACACCTACTAAATTTCTTTTAACATATAAATCATAAATGATTTTTCCATAATTGTACGTATTTTGTGTTGATGGTGTGCTATCTTTAAGTTGATTTAAGTAATTTACTTTATTTAAATTCTCATTATCTTCAGGTAGGTAATTTTTAAGAGTTATTGGGGAAACAAGAAAATTTTTATCTAGTAAATTTTTGATTGTTGAAAATATTACTTTGTTTGTTTCGTCAACAAAATGAATTTCTTTCAGAAAATCAGATACTTTTTCATAGTTTTTGTTATCCCATAGAATACAGCCTATTAGGGCTAATTCTGCATCAGTATTGGAAAAGTAATTTTCTTCGTTAGTTTTGCTTAGATTTGAATTAATTAATTCAACTGACATTCATACTAATTAAACTATCTAAAAAACATCGACAAGAACAAGAATAATAAATAAGTTAATAATATATTAATAGTGTGAATAAATTAGTTTTTATTTACTTTAATGGTGAACTCTTCGCTAATATTTTCATAAGGATTGATTTCAATAATATGTTCACCAATTGATTTAATTTGACTTCTAATTAGAAGATCATCTGACTTTACTTTTATATTTTTATTCAACAAATACTCAATAATTTCTTTTTTAGAAATAGATCCGTATAATTGATCTTTTTCATCAGCTTCCTTACTAAAAATAATTTTGATTTTTTTAATTTCATTTACTATTTTCTTTGCTTCGTTGAGTTTATTTTGATCATTTTTTTCCATCTCAACTTTTATTTTTTCATAATGCTCATTATTTTTTTTATTTTCTCTTAATGCCATATTATTTGGGAATAAAAAATTTCTAGCATAACCAGGTTTAACCGAAACAATGTCTCCAATTTTACCTAGTTTTTTAATAGTAGTTGTTAAAATTATTTTCATGAAGAGTATGATTTATTTGTATATGAAATTAAAGATAGAAATCTAGCTCTTTTAATTGCTCTTGCTAATTCTTTCTGTTTTTTTCTAGAAACTCCCGTAATACGGCTTGGAACAATTTTACCTTTTTCAGTAATATAACGAGATAAAAGTCTAGTATCTTTATAGTCAATTTTAGGTGAACCGGGTTGGCTAAAAGGACAAAATTTTTTTCGATTTTCAAATGGAGAATTTGATTTATCTTCTCTTTTTTTATTATATCTATTTTTTTTCATTATTTAGAATAGTTGGAAGTGTTTGATGATCTTTAACCTTGATAAATATATACCTAATCAGGTTTTCTTTTTGATTTAATTCATTATTAATATTTTTTACAATTTCACCAGGTGCTTCAATTTGTAAAAATTTGTAAAAAGCCTTTTTAAACTTATTAATACTATAACTCAAATCTCTTAATCCCCAGTTTTCTTCATTTATAATATTGCCTGAATATGTTGTAATTCTTGATTTAAAGTCGTTAATTTCTTCATCTAATGAGTTAGTAGAAAGTTCTGGGCTTAAAATGAGGACTACTTCAAATTTTTTCATATAACTCCATGGTTTAATCTTATATTCATATTATAAGAGAAGTTGGACTTGCATATATTTAAAATATCAAATAAATCAAGTCCTAATGACATCTATTGTTTTTCCTGGTCAGGGTAGCCAATTTATAGGTATGGCAAGGGATTTTCATGACAATTTTAAAATTGCTAAAGAAACATTTGAGGAAATTGAAGAATATGTCGAAATGGACATAAGAAGGATAATATTTGAAAACGATGAAAAGAAATTGGACACTACTCAATACACACAAATATGTATATTCACTACTTCTTATGTAATTTTTAAAACTTTGGATTGTGAAAACTATTTTGAAAAAGAAAATGTAAATGTAATGCTAGGACACTCCTTAGGTGAATATACTGCATTAGCCTGTAGTAAAAAAATTAATTTAAAAGAATGTTGTTTAATTCTAAAGGCTAGGGGTGAGCTAATGAATAAAGCTGTACCTTCCAATACCACAGGTATGGCTGCATTAATTGGTAAGGATTCAGCATACGTAGCTAAAATTATAAACAATAATGATTTAAAGTTAGAAATAGCTAATGATAATTCACCTATACAAGTAGTTGTATCAGGTCTAAAAGATGAAATAAATAAAAGTAAAGATATTTTTTTAGTTAATAATATTAAAAAATTTGTAAATTTAAATGTTTCTGCTGCATTTCATAGTCAATATATGCTCAATGCTCAAGAAATTTTAAGTAATGAAATAGATAAAATAAATTTTTTTCAAAATGATATTAATATCATTTCAAATTTTGATGCAAAAATCTATAATGATAATTCATTAATTAAAAAAAATTTACAAAATCAAATGGCAAACAAAGTTAATTGGACAGAAAGTATAAGAAATCTTGAAAAAATTGGTGAAACAAAAATAATTGAAATTGGACCCGGCAAAGTATTAAGTGGACTTATAAAAAGAATTACTAATAATTTTGATATAGAATCTATTAATCAAATTTCAGATATAAAATTAAATGAAAAAAATAAATAAAATTTTTATTACTGGGGCATCTGGTGGTATTGGTTCTGCAATTTGTAAAAAATTTGAGATTGAAAGATATACGTTAGTTTTAACAGCTTCATCTGATGAAAAGCTTTCACATTTAAAGAAAAAATATGGTAATCACAATTATTACTATAAATTAGATTTATCAAACCATGAAGAACTGCAAATTAATTTAGATATTATATCAAAAGAGCATAAAGATATCTCTGTAATTATTAATAATGCAGGAATGACTGCTGATAATTTAATTTTTAGAATGAAAAATGATCAATGGTCTAAAGTCATTCAAACAAATTTAAATTCTAATTACCAAATTATAAAATCTTTACTTCCAAATATGCTTTCTAATAAATATGGAAAAATTATAGGCATATCATCAATTGTTGGATCAACTGGTAACCCAGGACAAGCCAATTATGTTGCATCTAAATCAGGTTTAATTGGCCTTTACAAATCTATAGCTATTGAAGTAGCTAGGAGAAACATTACAGTGAATATAATATCTCCAGGATTTATTAAGACATCAATGACAGATGGTTTAACTAATGATCAAAGAGAAAAATATTTATCAAAAATCCCTATGATGAAGTTTGGTGAACCAAATGATATAGCAAACTTAGCATATTTTTTATCAACTGATGATTCTTCTTATATTACAGGTCAAACTTTTCATGTTAATGGTGGCATGTTAATGGTTTAATAGGTTGACATACATTCAAAAAATAATCTAAAAGAAACAATAAGGAGATAAATATGAGTGATATTCAAGATCAAGTTAAAAAAATTGTTGTTGATCATTTAGGTATTGATGAATCCAAAGTAATTCCGGAAGCAAAATTTATCGATGATTTAGGAGCTGATAGTTTAGATACTGTAGAATTAGTAATGGCCTTTGAAGAAAAGTTTGGGATTGAAATACCTGATGATGCAGCAGAAACAATTCAGACTGTGCAAAACGCTATAGATTATATTGAAGGTAAAAAATAAATCTTAAAAATTAATGAGAAGAGTTGTTATCACTGGAATGGGACTTCTTACATCAATTGGTAATGATAAAAAAACTTCATGGGATAATTTATTACTATCTAAATCAGGAATTAAAAAAATTGATCAATTTGATGTTTCTGAATTACCTTCAAAAATAGCTGGATATATTAATAATAATCCGGAAAAAGAAAATTATTTCAATGAATCATCTGTTTTAGAAACAAGAGATTTAAAAAGAAATGATAGATTCATCCAATATGGACTTTTGGCAGCAAAAATGGCAATCGATGATGCTGGTATCAATAATCTAAACGATGAAGAAAAATTAAGAGTTGGTGTATCAGTTGGTTCTGGAATAGGGGGGTTGGAAACTATTTATGAAGGTTCATTGACAATCAATAAAAATGCTAAAAAATTATCTCCTTTTTTTATTCCTTCTTCATTAGTAAATCTTTTGTCAGGTCAAATTTCTATAAAATATGGATTTAAAGGCCCAAACCATTCTGTAGTTACTGCCTGCGCCACTGGAGCCCATTCTATTGGAGACTCGAGTGAAATGATTAAAAGAGGTGCGGCAGATGTAATGATTGCAGGTGGATCAGAAGCTGCAGTATGCAGATTGGGTATTGCAGGCTTTTGTGCTGCTAGAAGTTTAAGCACATCTTTTAATGAAGTTCCGCATGAAGCATCAAGGCCCTGGGATAAAGATAGAGATGGTTTCGTAATGGGTGAGGGCTCAGGTATACTAATTCTAGAAGAATATGAATTTGCAAAAAAGAGAGGTGCTAATATTTATGCGGAACTTGTTGGATATGGTATGTCTGGTGATGCATATCATATCACTGCACCATCAGAAGATGGGGACGGCGGTTATAGAGCAATGTTTGAAGCACTTAAAATGGCTGGCATATCATCTGATGAAGTAGGTTATATAAATGCTCACGGTACTTCTACAGTTAAAGGAGATCAAATTGAATTGAATGCTATATCAAAATTATTCAAAGAAAAAATATTTGTTAGCTCAACCAAATCGTCTATTGGCCACCTTCTTGGTGCGGCAGGAAGTGTTGAGTCAATCTTTTCAATATATTCAATAAATCAAAAAATATTACCTGCCACATTAAATTTAGATAATCCAATTGAGACAAGTAATATCAATCTTATTCCTAAAACACCTATAGAAAGAGATATTACATATGCTCTCAGTAACTCATTTGGGTTTGGGGGAACAAATACTGCTTTATTATTTAAAAGTATTTAAGACTGTATTAATTATTTTATTAATTTCAAATTCTTTTTATTTTATTCATATATTGAATCAAAGTGTTGAATTAAAAGATAATGAGTTTGTAATAGCAAGAGGTGATAAATTAGATTTTATTCTTAAAAAAAATATCCCAAATTTGTCAGATATAAATATTTTTTACATAAATATATACTATCAAATAAATAAATTATTTTTTAAAAAATTTATACATTTTGGAAATTTTTATATTGAAAAGAATACTTCATTTATTGATCTTTTTAAAATAATTAATAAACCTAGCAATATTAAAAATAAATTAACTATTATCGAAGGCTGGTCTCAATTTCAAATTAATCAATTATTATCAAAACATTTTAATGAAGTTGAAAACGTATTCTATGAAGATATAATTGCTGATACATATTATTATCAAAAAGATGAGAATTTTCAAAATTTTATAAATAATTTAAAAAATATTAAAGATAATTATTTTGAAAAATATAAAAATAATGAAATTTATAAATATTACTCAATAGATGAAATCATGATTATTGGATCATTAATTGAAAAAGAAGGTCTGGGCCTAAATGATAAAAGAAAAATCTCTTCAGTAATTTTTAACAGATTAAATAGAGGAATGAAATTACAAATAGATGCAACAGTTGTATTTGCATTAACTAATGGTAATTATGATTTAAAAAGAAAGCTTTTATTAAATGATTTAAAAATAAACCATCCATATAACACATATTTACTAAAAGGCTTACCCCCAAAACCTATTTCATTTGTTGGTAAAAAAACAATAGATATTATCTTTGAAAACTATAAATCAGATTTTTTGTTTTATTTTTATGATAAATCTTTAAAAAGACATTTATTTTCTACTAATTACAATGATCATATAAAAAAGCTTAATGAATACAGATCAAAACAATAAATTAATTATAATTTCTTCTCCATCAGGTGCTGGGAAAACTACTCTTTGTAAGCTTTTAATTAAAAAAATGAAAAATGTTAGTCTTTCAATCTCATATACATCAAGAAACAAAAGGCTTAATGAAATAAATGGTAAGGATTATTTTTTTGTATCTAAAAAAAAATTTGAAATTTTAAAAAATAAAAATTTTTTTATAGAAACTGCCGAAAACTTTAATAATTTTTACGGATCACCATATAAAAGTATATTGAAATCAAAAAAAAGAAAGAATCATATTTTATTTGATATTGATTGGAAGGGTGCGAGAAAAATAAGACGAAAATTTAACAAAAATGATATAATAGATATTTTTATTTTACCACCATCTAAAAAAGAATTAAAAAGAAGATTGGTAAAAAGAGGCAGGGATAATAATAAAGAAATAGTTTTAAGACTTTCTTATGCAATTACTGAGATGAAACATTATAGTGAATATAAATTTGTTTTAATTAATGAAAATGTACAGAAGACAGTTAGTCAAATAAAAAAAATAATTGAATATAACGATTTAATGTTTGAACAAAAAAATATTCTAAAAAATAAATTAAAAAAAATTATAAATTTGTAAAAGCTCTTTAATTGTTAATTGATTTACTCTTTTATTAAGTAAATATGAATTACAATTTTTAATATCAATATTGTTATGAATTTTTTTTCTTACATTTTTAAATATAGAATTTGAGAAATATTTTAATTTTATCATATCTTCAGTATGTTTATGTAAAATTAATTTAACTACACTTGATGTGACTTTTGGTTTAGGAATAAAAACTTGTGATGGAACATCAAAGCATCTAGAAAATTTACTAAAAATTTTAGTCATAAATTTATATTTATTCATATTAGTCAAATTATAATCAAATTTCATTGCTACTTCTTTTTGAATCATAAGTATCATCTCTAATATATTTTTATTATAATTAAATAAGTATAGAATAACTTTAGTACTAATATTATATGGGAGATTTGAAAATATGATTAAATCTTTATAGTTATCTAAATTAACATTTAGTATATCAGTGTTCAAAATAATAACTTCTTTATTATTTTCATATTTTTTTTGAAGATATTTAGAAATAAATCTATCTTTTTCAATTAAATATAATTTTTTTGGTTTTCTAAATAAAATTTCATCTGTCATAAATCCATATCCTGGGCCTATTTCCAAAATATTTTTATTTTTAACCACTGTAAGATTAATTATTTTTTTGCAGATATTTTTATCTTTTAGAAAATTTTGACCAAGTGATTTTTTAGGTGTTAACATTTTTTCTATTTCTATGAATTTGTCTAATAAGTTTATAGCAATTAATTAAAGATTTATTAGAAATTTTTTTAGAACCAACTAAATTGTAAGCTGTACCATGATCAGGAGAAGTACGAATAATATTTAAATTTCCGGTATAATTAACACCGCTAAATTGACTTATATATTTAAATGGTATCAATGCCTGATCATGATACATGAAAATAAAACAATCATAATTTTTTAAATTATTTTTGATTAAAATACTATCGGCTGATAATGGGCCATGTATATAAATTCCTTTTTTATTAAGTTTATTTATAACTGGTTTAATATATTTTATTTCTTCATCTCCTATTTCACCATTCTCTCCTGCGTGTGGGTTTAATCCTGTAATAATTAATCTTGGTTTTTGAATTTTGAAATCAATTTGTAATGTCTTATATAAAGTACATATCAGATTGTATAATAATAATTTATTAGATACTGTTTTTGCTATATCCTTTAATTTTAGATGTGTTGTTAATGGGCTTACAATAATTTTCTTATGGTAAAGTATCATGTTTGCATATTTTTTATTATTAATTTTTTGAAAAAATTCAGTTTGGCCAATAAAACTTTTATCAATATTTTTCCTAATAAGATCTTTTCTTAATGGCAAAGTAATTAATCCAATACATATTTTTTTTTTACACAATTCATATGCATATACTAATGATTTATAAGTGTTATCTTCCAATGAGATAGTTTTGAATGAAAATATATTAATTTTTCTTTTATCAAAATTTATTTTATTTTTATTTACATTTATTATATTAACTTGCTTATCTAATTTTTTATTTTTTAAAAATTTAGAAATTAATTTAATATCTGAAAATAAAATAAAATTTTTTATTTTTTTTTCTTTCCATGAATTAATCAGAATTTCAATTCCAATCCCCTTAATATCACCAATTGTTATCGCTATTATATTTGACATTAAAAATTTAAATTGTACAGATCTGAATATTTATCAATAAATTCTTTTTCAATATCTTTTACATTTGAATTAATTAGTTTATTCAAATTTAAGTTATTTAATTTTTCTTGATTAAATTTTATATCACATAAAACTACAAAAAAATTTTCATTATTGCTACTTAATTTTATATAATCATTAATATTTAGCAAATTATTCTTAAGTTTATCATTTAAATCTTTTAAATTGTATTCTTTATTAATTATATTACTATTATTTTTTAAATTTTCACATTTTAGTGAATTAGTATTAAAATTCTCTTTTATTTTCACTCTATATAAATCTAGAACAATACCATCTAAAGTTACAAATTTTTTTTCTATATAAATAATTGAATATTTATTATTTTTTTTTAATATAAAAAAATCTTTATTATTTAATACTTCCTTTCTTATTTTTGGTTCTATGGCATTTAGATCACTTATTTCATGTTCTTTTATAAAGAAATTAATACTTTTAAAATTTAATTTTCTAATGATATTTTCATGATCATTTAATTCTTCTATTGTAAATATTTCATCTAATTTTTCTTCATTGTTAATTTCAAAATTAACATATTTAATTTTAAAATTGTATAATAAATCAATATTGTTTCTTGTTATATTTAAACTTTTGATTTTAGAATTTAATATACTTTCCAAAATTGTTTTCCTTATATAGTCAATTTTTAAATTATAAATTATATTTTTTTTATTTATTTGGTATTTGTATTCTTTTTTATTTTTTAAATTTGTATCTTTTATATTTTCATATATTTCGTTAATCTTTTCATCATATGTATTATTTTTTTTCAGATTTTTGTAATATTCAAAAAAAAGATTAGCTGAAATAAAATCTTCTATTATTGTTTTTTTATCAAGGTCTGAGTTATTTCCAACAAAATCTAAATATTTTAATCTCATCTCATAATCTAAAGATGTAAAAGCTTTACTATTAATTTTAAAAATTATTTTATTTTCTACTGCAAAGAGATTAGATATATAAAAATTTGATATAAAAACTATCAACAAATATTTTAAAAAGATTTTAATACTTTGCAAATTGATCATCATCTATACTGTAATTTTCCCATTTAATATCTTGCCTATCATTTTCTGTTACTGCTAGTATATTAGTTGATTTATAACTTCCAATATTTTTAAATGAGAACATTATTGTCATGATATCTTGAGGTTTTAGACTGTCTTCTTCGTATGATTTTCTGTTAAAATCTATATTAATTCCGAAACACTCATCGAAATAACTATAACCGAGACTGTACTCCTTATTAATTTCTTTTTTCATATCATAAAGTCCATTAAAATATATTTTGGAGAATTTAGAAAATTTCTTGCTAGAAAAAGAATAGTTAATTGTCTCAGTATCCTTTGATATTATATCATTAACTTTTGTATTCTGATCAAGATAAGCAACATTTAATTCACCATAATCTGTATCTTTTAAAAAATTAATATTTTGTGTTTTTAAATAATTATTATTAACATCATATCTAAAATTGTAAGATATTTCTAAATCTTTCAGATATTCTATAGACCCCAAAAGGTCACTTAAATTATGATCATTTCCTTGCTCACTATGAAAGTTACTATTTTTAGTAAACTCATATGATTGTATCAATGAAGAATTGAAGTTTTGAGTATAAGCTGATATTCCATAAGATAATCTTTTAGAATTATCTAATTTATCATTACCGCTAAACCTATTTAATCTATAAATATTTTCAATACTAAAATCGTTGTTTGTTGAATCCTCATTTGAAATTTTATTGCTGTTAGAAATACCAGGACTTAAAGTAAGATTAAATTTTGGTGAAAAAGTTAAATTTGAATTTAAATTTTTAATCTTAAAAGGAGTTTCACTTGAAATTCCTACAATAGGAAAAAATCTGTAATACGTTCCTGTTTTAAAATTATTCATACTTATTTTTTTTTGATCAGTATTAAATATTTGATTATAAATCTCTGCATCCATTGATATTTTTGAGTTAAAGTTAATAAATTTTTTATTAATTTTATATTTATGAGAAATTTTTTGCTGTCTTTTTGAATGAATATCAGTACTTTTATCTCTTAAAATATTATAAAATTCTAATGTGTGATCATATATATTACCATATTTATTAAAATAACCAGAATGATAATTTACATTTGGCAAAACAATAGGAACTTTTTTATTATCTTCATTTTCTTGATTTGTTTGATAAAAACTTAAATTGATTTTTAATTGATCATCATTTTTTCTTAAACCAAAACCTTCTAAATTTAAATTTGTTTTTAATGAGTTTGTATAACTTAAATCATCATTAGGTTTTGTTTTTTGAATATAATTTTTAGAAGTCTGCAGGGCAGAACTTATATTAACTCTATATTTTTCATTTAAATTTTTTTTATAATTTGTGATTAAACTTGCATCATTAATCCAATCATTATTTTGATTTTCAAAATTTGAATCAAATGTAAAATCAGTCTTAAAATTACCACCAGAAATAATCTGATTGTAATCAAATATAAATCTTTGTGAAGAATCTACACCCCCTCCATAGTTTATGATTGGCGTAAACAAAAGTTCCTTATCTTGAGATATATTAAAATAATATGGGAATGAAGTGGATTGTGAAGTTTTAGTATCAAAGAAATTAAATTCTAAAGAAGGTGTTAAAAAACCTGATTTTCTATTTTTCCTTAATGGTGATGGAGTAACTATATAAGGAATATAGAAAACTGGCATATTTAAAACTCTCATTTTTGCATGTTTTTGGTATAAAAAAAGATTTTTGTTATCATGTAATATTTTTTCACCTTCTAATTGCCATGTTGGACAAACAAAATTTGCAATTTTTATTCTTGAGGAGCATGGTGAATATACTCCTTTTGAAATTATATCAATTTCACCATCTCTTTTTATTTTTTTTCCAATTATTCTGGATCCATCGTTTAATTTTAATTTAGGATCCTCAAATTCAGCATATTCTAAATTTTTAAGAAAATATCCATTTTTTCCTTCAATAAAATTGTTATTTTCATCTTTTAAGGTAAATGTAGTTGGTAAAATTATTTTTTGTTCAATTTTATTATAAATAATTAAGTCTGAAAAAATAAAAGTATTTTTTTGAAAAATTTTTGCATTACCTCTAGCTATTATATTTTCATCTTTATCATATGATATAGAATCCGCATAAATAAGCAATTCACTTGCTCTGTTAAAATTTGGAATAAATATTATAAATATTATTAATAATAGATTTATAAAATACACATTTAAAAACTTATTCATTCTCTATTCTTATGATTTGAAAAAGTCCTATAAAAAAAGGAATTATAAAAATAATGATTGAAGTGATAAATATATTCAAAGATAAGCTTATTGTTAATTTTGAAACTAACTCTTTTAATAAAAAAATAATTAAACCTACTGATATTGCGATAAATAAAACTTTAAAAAAATTTTCATTTCTTTGAAATTTTGCAGTAAAACCAACTATTACAAATGCTAATATTACAACAAAAATAGGTTTTAATATTTCAGACAGATAGAACAAACCAATTTCAGCAGAATACAAATTGAATTTCGAAAGTGTTCTTGAGTGATTAATATAATTATAAAAAGGTACAAGTTTATATTTTGAAATAGCTTTTAAGATATTATCCTTACTAAAATTAATTGATAAATTAAATTTTTCTAAACTTTTATATTTTTCATATCTAAAATCATAATATTTAACACTATTTAATAAAAACATATTATTTTCAATTTTGCCATTTTCAGCGATTATAAATATATTAGAATTTTTATTAATTAATAATATTTTAATATTTTTTGCATTCATATTTTTTAAATTTATATTTTTTATATTTATAAAACTTGAATTAAATTGATCGATTTCATTTTTTATCCACATTTCATTATCTGATACTTTAATTGAATATAAACTATTTTCTTTATTATCTAATTTTATATCAAATTTATTTTCCATAAAAACAGATAAAGGATTTAAAAAAAATAGGAAAAACAATCCCATAAAAAAAACTGCAATGGCAATAGGTTGAAAAATATCAAATATTGAGTAACCTAAATTTCTCATAGAAATTAATTCGTTGTTATTTACTAAATTTCTAATTAAAAATGAAACGCTTATAATTGTAACAAAAGGTATGATTTCATTAAGTATAGATGGATATTTCAAAAAAGATAAATATATAAAATATAATAAGTTTTTTTCGTCTTGAGGAATAATTCTTGATAATTCTAAAAGATTTATAAATATAATAAACATCGATATTATTACAAAGTTGATTAATAAATATCTATTTGTTAAATAAAATAGATATAAGTTAATTTTTTTCATATTTTCTTTTCGTATAAAAAATCATTAATGAAATCATCAAAACGAATATCATTATAGATAAATAATTAATTAATATTGTTTCTGAATTTTTAATTATTTGATTTATAATTAATATTGTAACACTAAAGACTATAAAAAAAATATTATTTTTAGTTTCAAATTTTATTTCTTTCAAATTATTTAAATAAAAAAATATTAAAATAAATAAAATTAAAATTATATCGATTATTTTAAAAGTAATATTCAAGTAGTTTTTTGAATTTAGATCATCAAATATTGTAAGTGTATTTTTATCAATAATCTCTAAATTATTATTATTTTTACTTTCTATTTTTAAGACATAACTCTTAAATTCCAAATTTTCTATTTCATTATAATTGTCAACGCTTATTTTGAAACCATCAGACAGTTCAAAATAATAAAAATTATTTTTATTAAAAATTTTTCCTCTTTTAGCATAAACAATGTTTTCTTTATCGTCTAAATAGCTGATTAACATATCATGATATTGATTATCTTTTTTATCAAAATCCAATATTGTAGTTTTATTTAAATTTAGAAAATTTGAAAAAGCTATATTATTAAAATCTAATGTATTTCTAAGTTCATATTCTTTAATTTTATATAGTTCGTATATTTTGGGTGCTAAATATACATTGAGAATTGTAAAAATAAAAAAAAATATTAAACTAAAGATATACAATGTATTTTTGAATGGCCTTAATCCAAGTCCCAAAGATAAAATAGCAATTAATTCATTATCTTTATTCAATTTTATAAAACATAATACTAAGCCAAATATTAATATAAAAGGTGATATTACTGTTATTAGGTTTGGTATTAAATAGAATGATAGAAAGATAACATCAATTATTTGTATGTTCATAAAATTTGTTATTGTAAACAATCTCGTTAATTGTAATAACCAAGCTACTGATAAAAAAATAAATAGAACTAATATTATGTGCTTTACAATCTGTAAGAATAAATAAATATTAATTTTACTCATAATTATTTATTAAAAATTATATTACTTTTAAGTAGTTAATAATAAATTATATTTATAAATAAATAGTAATAATTTTATATAATAACAAATTTATAATATCAAATTATAGACAAAAACATATTACTAAATTAGTTAAATATTTTTAATTATAAAGGAGTATACATGAGTAGAACATTTTCAATTATTAAACCTGACGCTACAAAAAGAAATATTACAGGATCAATTAATAAAATTATTGAAGACAACGAACTGGCAATTATCGCTCAAAAACGAATTAAATTATCTAGAGAAAAGGCCGAAGGTTTTTATTTTATTCATAAAGACAAATCTTTTTTTAATGATTTAATTGAATACATGACGTCTGGACCAGTTGTAGTACAAGTTTTAGAGGGAGATAATGCTGTTGATAAATATAGAAAAATTATGGGTACAACAAATCCTGAAAATGCTGAAGTTGGGACCATTAGAAAAGAACATGCTTTAAATATTCAAGAAAATTCTGTCCATGGATCAGACTCAGATATAAATGCTAAAATTGAAATAGATTACTTTTTTGAGGAAAATGAAATAATTAATAATTAAATAATGAGAAAATGATTATTAAAATAATTGCTACAAATATAATTGTATAAATTGTAAATCTATTAAACGTTTTCCATGTTTGTGCCTTATCTTTAGCTATATTATCTTTATTGTAATCCATCAATTATATAATAGTAATTATCGAGTATTTTGCAATAATATAATGAAAAATTTTATTTTAGTTATTATTTTAATTTTTTCTAGTAAATGTATTTATTCTAAAAATTTATTTGAAACTCAATTTTATACTATTGATTTTACGTCAAATAACATTGAGAATGATAAGATTAATGAAATAAAAAAAATAAAAACTCAGAGTATCTTATTTATATTTAAAAATATTTTAGATAATAAAAATTATCAAAATATAATTAACTTAGTATCAGATGATTTAACTAATACTCTTGTAAAAAATATATTAATTAATGATGAAAAAATTATAAATAATAAATATTTTGCAAAAATAAAGATCAATTTTAATAAGAAAAAAATAATTGATTTTCTTCGATCAAATGGCGTGCCTTATATAGAGTATTATCCTGATAAATTTTTGTTAATAATTTATGAATTAGATGGAATTAATAACAATCTATTTACAAAAAATAATAATTATTACAAATACTTTAATGGCAATTCTAAATATAATAATTTCTTTTTAATTCCGAATTTAGATATAAATGATCGATTTATATTAAAAGAGGAGCATATCATTGATAAAAATTTAAAAAAAATTATTAATTTTTCAAAAAAATACAAATCTAATGAAATTGTGATTGTTATTTCTAAAAAAAATAAATTTAAAATAGAAAATGAATTATTATTATATTCTCAAGATAATTTAATTGAAACAAAATTAATAAACAAAACAGATAATATGGAGTTATTTTTTGAAACATTAAAAAAAGAAACTTTAAACTTATGGAAACAAGTAAATGGAATACAAAATAAATATGTTAACAATATTAAATGCAAAGTTCAGTATTTTAATAAGTTAGAACTCAAAGAAATTAGAAATAATTTAGATAATGTGTCAATTATAAAAAATTTAAATATCAAAACAATTTCATACCAAAATATTGAATACGAAATATTTTATTATGGTAATATTAATATTTTATTTAAAATATTCGAATTAAATAAATTAAAATTTAGCAACAGTACAAATAATTGCACAATTAGATTAAAATGATTAATCAAAAAAGTTTTACCTTTAAATTTAATAATGTTCAGAATGAATTTAACTTCTTTGTTAATGAAACAAATTTTTATGCTTTTGATACATTAATAAATAATGATACTAAATTTTGTTTTTTATATGGTCCAAAAAAATCTGGTAAATCATACCTTGCACATATTTGGTTAAAAAAAAATAAAGCTATTGAATACGATAGTAAAAATTTCATTATTAATGATAATAAAAATATTCTAATAGATGATTTTATATTATATAATGAAGAAAAAATATTTCACATTGTAAATAATTGCATTTTAAATAATTCAAAAATTTTGATTACCTCTTGCAATAAAATCAATGAAATAAAATTTAAATATAATGATTTATCATCCCGTTTAAAAACATTTTCTAAATTAGAAATAAATCAACCAGATGATGAAATGCTAATGACAATTTTAACCAAATTATTAATCGATAAACAATTCATTATTAGATCTAACGATATTTTTGAATATATACTAAGAAGAGTAAATAGAAGTTATCATGGTGTTAATGAAATAGTTACTAAATTAGATGTACTATCACTTGAAAAAAAAAGGCAATTAACAATACCATTGATAAAAGAAATACTATAGATGAATGCAAAAATGAATAAATATAGATCACATTTATGCTCTGAACTATCTGTCAGCAACATAGGAAGTAAAGTTACTTTATCTGGATGGGCTGATACTATTAGAGATCATGGAAATTTGCTATTTATAGATTTAAGAGATAATTATGGAATTACTCAATGTGTTATAGATGTCACACATCCCCTTTTTAATGAAATAAGTAAATTAAGTAATGAAAGCGTGTTAACTATAATCGGTCAAGTAGTAAAAAGGTCTGAAGAAACTATAAATAAAAATCTTAATACTGGAGAGATTGAGGTTGAGATTGAAGATTATAGTTTATTATCGAAATCTGAAATCCTTCCTCTACCTGTTAATTCTGATATCGAATATGGCGAAGAAATTAGATTAAAATATAGATTTTTAGATTTAAGAAGAAATAAACTACATAAAAACATTATATTAAGAAACAAAATAATATCAGACAT
>MDSV01099449.1_pt1 | contig 19273 bp, 20 predicted proteins | sample 810851 | NCBI WGS metagenome assembly MDSV01 (sample SAMN05326640, study PRJNA326480) | marine metagenome | isolation source: seawater | place: Atlantic Ocean: North East | collected 2012 | reverse complement strand
GCTTGGTCCGTCCGTCAGCTTGAGTTGCTGTTGCAGCAGCTGCTGGCAGAACGTCGCCACCATGTCTTCGAGCTGGGTTGGATCCAGCTCAAGAAGCTGGAGAGGAGACTCTCCTTCCGGAAGCATGAGGCGTCCTGTGTCGGCCTTCGCTTGCACGGCAGGAACCGCAAGGTCTGTGCGGGGGAGCCCCGGCTCCATCAGGCCATTCAGGGCCTGCACAAGCCCTTCACTGGAACGACGGTTTTCGTACAGCCCAAAGCAGTTTTCGGCCCGGTCAGCAGCCTGCCGATAGGTCGCCAGTTCCCCACCACGAAAGCGGTAGATCGCCTGCTTCGGATCGCCAACCATGACCAAAAGGTGCTGGGCAGGGTCGGCGGTGAAGGCCCGAGCCAGAATGCGCCACTGAATCGGATCGGTGTCTTGAAATTCATCGATTAGTGCAGCCCTATAACGCTTTGCCACCGTTTGCAGCAGGGGGCCAGGTACGCCATCGCCTGGGCCAGGATCAAGCTGTTCCAGCAGTTGCCCAAAGCTCATCTGGCCACTGCGTTCCCTGCGGCGCTTGAGCTCGCTGCGGCTCCAATGGCCAAAGTGGAGGAGGAGTGCTTCTGCCGGGCCATCCACCAGGTCGGCGCAGGCCAAGAGCAGTGCCTTCTCCGGTAGTGACACCCGGTCGCCGTGAACCGGTGCTGCCATTTTCGTGAATGGCCCTGGATGGAAATACTTCTGCAGATCGCTCTGGGCGAGCAGATCGTCGTAGCCCGGTATCGTCTCCCCCAGGGAGTTGATCCAGTCCTGGACTTTGTTCAGACGGTCAGATTTTGGTTTGAGGCGATAGGGGCTGTAGGGCGCACCAAGGCTCTTGAATTCAACCGCCGCCGTTGCGAATCCCTGCTCTAAAGATTCGGCTCTCTCCTGCCAGAGGGAGAGGAAGTTCATCCAGCGCTCGTTCCAAAGCTGGCCGAGCTGAGCGGGAAGGGGTCGCTCCGCTGACACCCCTTCCGGTAGGGGGTCGAGTTGCAAGGAAGGATCACTATCCAGGTTGCTGAGGATCCGGATCAGGCTGTCTGGATCGACCCCCCGTTGCTGCAGACCTGCTAGCAACGTTTGAGGCAAGGGCAGAACTTGCTGGTGCCAGTAGTCGTGCACGAGTTGTTCACGTCGCTCATGGCTTTGGCTCTCGAGGGCCACCGATGGGCCAAGGCCCGCTTCGAGGGCTTGACGCTGCAGTGTGCGTCTGCAGAAGCCATGGATGGTGGTGATGTCAGCACGATCGAGCCGCTCGAGGGCGAGCAGCAGATGGCCTTCAAGCTTGCGGTGATCACTGTTCTTGCGGGTGTTCAACCAGTCCTGTAGTGGACTGTCCGCGTCGCTGGAGTCGGCCCCCTGGAGAAGACGCAGGGCATCCTGAAGTCGACGGGTAATGCGGTCACGCAATTCCGCTGCTGCGGCTTCGGTGAAGGTGACGACCAGCAACTGCTCCACCTGCAGAGGTGGTTCCCCTTCGCTGAGCAGGCGCAGAACCAGGTGGGCCAGGGCGAAGGTTTTCCCTGTGCCTGCGCTGGCCTCAAGGAGTCGTAATCCAGGCTCCAACGGAAATTGGTTGGCATCAAAGCGGGGGTGATTCAAGCTTTCACCTCCTGATGTCTCTCCAAGAGCGGCTGATGCAACGCCAAGGCCAATGCCTGACGCTCATCGTTGAGAAGTTCGCTCAGGGGCAGATCAGACCCAAAGCACAGTTGTTGCACTGCCTCGAGGCGTTCTCCCTGAACTCTTGCGTTGCCTTCCCAGATGTCCCTGGCTTTGGTCCAGCCTTTGCCTTGCCCTTTGGCCTCGCCTGAGGCGAAGGCCCATCCCGTTTCCGGTGGGAGGGGCCAGCAATGCTCTTGGTGCTGCTTGCGCCAGCCCTGCAGTTGATCGATCAGTGTGTTGGCTTGATCGCGATCGGGGGGCGTGATTCGCTCCAGGATGCGGAAGCGATGTCCGTCACGCGCCACCAGCACACCGGCGCGAAAGGGGCAGCCTGCTGCAGCGGCCAGAACTGCCCAAAGCCAAAGTTGCAGTCGTTGAGGGGTTCGGGGTCGGGCGGTGTGGACCAGCACGATTTGATCGCCGCGGAATGGCAGGGCGGCCTCAAGGGCGCCCACCTGCACCAAGTTGGATCGCTCCTCACCCAGCGTTGTCAGACAGGACGCCAGGCTTTTCCAGCGTTGTTCCAGCCGAGATGCTTCTAGGGTTCCGGCGGAGAAGGCTGGCAAGACTCCACGTCCATGCTCGAGAGCCAGCCAGTCGGGGCTGTCGTTCTTAAGGAGGGTGTTCTCAGGGGTGAGCTCACGCCTGAGCAAGCTGGACCGTTGTGCTTCGTCCAGCGTGTGTGCCTCGAGATCGACCACGGGGTGATCGTGTTCCCGTGGTCGCAGGTCAATCTGCTCAAGCCACTGCTTCTGAGGAGCCTTGAGCCATGTCAGGAGATCCTCCCAGGGAGTGAGGGGGCTTGGTGCATCGCTCGGTTGAGGCGGAGTACTGCTTGCCAGGCCCGCGTGGTGATCAACGCCACCGCCTTCTAGATGCTGGCGCACCTGCAGCAGACGCTGATCGCAGCTGGATGGCGGCCAAGCCGGAGAGTGCAGAAAATTGCTGCGTTCGAGAGCGTTGGCGGCGTGCTCCCGCACGGGCACGTGCTCGAGCAGGTCCATCAATTGGCGCACGGGGGTGGAGGCCTCAAGGCGTTCACCCGTGCGCTCATCGCGACAGCTCCAGCTGATGAGCAGGTGCTGTCGGGCCGACAGAACTGCTTCCAGCAGCACATAGCGGTCCTGGTCGCCACTGCTGGGATCTCCGAGTAGGCGTTGCTGCTCCATCAGGTGAAAGCCTGGGCGCTGGCGCTGGCGAGGGAAGGCTCCTGCATCGAGCCCCATGAGCACCACCACCTTGTGGGGAATGGCTCGCATCGGTTCCAGGGCACTGATGGTGAGGGCGCCGGATCGATGGCCGAAACGACCACTGCCCTCGCTGAGGCGCTCCCCGAGAATGTCTCCCACAACCGGAGCGGCCAGTTTCAGGCTGCTTTCCGCAGCGATCCCATGCCAATCCGTTAGGGCCGCATGGATGGTCTGTAGCTCCCAAGCCCAGTCGCCGCCATCGCCAAAGAGGAGGCTTAGATGCTCTTGAAGGCCTTTCACCCAGGCTTTCACTGATCGGCTGTTGCCCAACCATCGGAGGCTGCGCAGCAGTTGTCGCAGCAGGCTCAGCCAGCGACCTTGCTGCTCAAGGCTGCCTGGCAGGGCCATCGGGGCAGTGGAGGCAATGGCGAGCCCTGGACGATCGGGCAACACCAATCCGAGCATCATCCGGTCGATGGCCCAGCTGAGGCTGTGGCTGGGATCGCCGCCACGATCATCAGCATCGATTCCCCATCGGAATCCTGCTCGCTGCAGGGCCTGGGTGATGGCTTCCGCATCTTCAGGTTCCAGCTGGTGGGCAGCGAGCAGTGGTGGGTTGGCTAGCAGTCCTTCCAGCTTGGATGCGGTGAGGCGTTCGCCCCCTAGTGCCAGCAGTTGCAGCAATCCCTGGGCGATGCCGGCGTCACTTTGCTGGCTGCGGTCGGTCAGTCTCCAGGGGAGATGCACACCCGTGGCCTCGCTGTCTCCGAAGACGGCACCAACCAACGGGGCGAGAGCCTCCACCTGCGGTGTCATCACCAGGATGTCTCTTGGCTCCAGGCTGTCGTCATGCGCCAGCAATTGCAGGATCTGATCACGGATCACTTGCAGCTGCCGTAGCCGACCTGGACAAGCGTGGAACTGGAGCGATCGATCCTCCGCTTCTAGGCACAATCCATTGGCTTCCGCGCCATCGATCAGTTGCTCCTGAAGCTGCTCCAGCAGACTGGGGCGACGGTCGTTGTTCTCAGCAGCGCTGGCCGGGCAAAAGAACAAGTCTTTCTCTCCCCATTCGCCTAGCTGGGTTTCGCCACTGCCCTCAAGCAATTGTTGAAACTCTGCCCCTAGCCGTCCGAAGCGAGCCTCCAGGCTGGGAACACTGAGTAGCCAATCCTCCGCCAGCGGTGCTTCGGCGAAGGCCACCTGCTGGCGTTGCCAGAGGTCCTTGCAGGGGGTGAGCAGATAGAGCTCAATCCTGCGCAAGGCCGAGATGGCTTGCAGCAGTTCCACCTGGACAGGCGCCAGGCTGCTGAGCCCAAAAAGACGCAGAGGAGGCTGAGGGGAAGCTTCAGGTCTCCACCCTTGCTGAAGGCGGCGGATCAGCTGCCGTGCTTTGAGCCCAAAGGGAAGGCACTTGAGCTCGTTGTGAAGTCGCCGCACCAGTTCCGGTTGCCACAGAACGCTCTCGGCCAATGCCTCACCTCTGCTTCCACCGTTCTTCCCCGCCAACCAGGCCTCGAGCATGGCCGGCCGGTAGAGGGTGTAGTCATCGATCGCATCGGCCATGGCTCGGGTCAGTTGCCATAGGGGTTGATCGAGGTTGTCGAGTCCTGCCGCATGCCGGTCCTGCAACCAGCGTTGCAAGGGTGCGCTGCTGGGATGCTGGAGCAGATCCGGTAGCAACTCGAGCAGTGGCCAGACCAGGTTTTGTGCTCGCCAGGGATCGGGGCCGGTGGAGGCCTGGTCGGGCTCGAGTAACTGTTCCACGAGCTGCCGTAACAAGCCAGTTGGGAATGGAAAGCGCAGGTTGGCGCAGATGCCCGCTGGGTTGGCCAGGGCAAGCTGTTCGCCCAGCCATCGGCTGGTAGGCCAGGTGTTGACCCCCACTTGGGCCTGCTCAAGAATGCCCGGCGGATCCAAGCTGAAGTTGGCCGCCAGCACTGAGGCCAGCAGTTCCGATCGGTTACTACGGAAGACAGTCAGCAAGGGCCGCTGCTAACGAGAACGGGCTTGATCTGCTCTGCTTCCGTTTGGGTCGCGTCCGCTGCGGTCGATCCCGTCAGGTTGCTGAGACCGTTCACCTGAACGACAGCCTCTGTCTCAGGGCAGAAGGCGGTCAGCTGTCCGCCGTAGACCGCACCGGTGTCGATGATCACGATCTGCCCTTGATAGCGCACATCATCACCAGGGGTATGGGCCACCACTACCCGGCCGAAACGTCCGTCATAGGTGCGCCAAAACGGTTCTCGGATTTCCAGATCAGGATGCCCATCTTGATCGAAGCCGGCGTGGGTGGCGACCCAGCCATCGCCTTGGAACACCACTGGCAGGGTGCGTAGCCGTGCGATCCACTGTTTGGTGTTGCACGGATTGGTCTTGCACGGAGTGTCGTCCTCTCCCTCCAAACGAGCGGCTTGTGCGTCAATCAGTCGTTGTTCATGGTTTCCACGCAGCCAAGTGGCTCGACCGCTGCTGACCAGTCCCCAAACCCTCTCAGCTGTGGTCTGAATGTCGGGCCCTCTCCCCACGACATCACCGCAGAAAATCAGATGATCACCAGGCGGTAGGAGCTCCAGCAACTCGTCTAGGGCCAAGAGGCAGCCGTGAACGTCCCCGATCACCCAATGGCGTGTGCTGGTTTCAGACACCTGGACGGTGGAGTGCATGGATTCATTCTGATGGCCTTGGCGGCCCCCAGGACTGAAGAGAGTTAGAAAATCCCGAGGAATTTCTTGCGTTGCGAGGGCTCAGGTCGATCGATGTTCTGTTGATAACGAGGCTTACGGTCGCCCACCGTGAGCAGAGGGTCGTTGTTGCGAAACCAGATCCAGTCACGGATCGGTGGGGTTTCCAGTAGGTCACGCCTGGTCAACCTGAGGCCAAGTTTGGCTGAGGCCCCAAGCAGAATGTCCACCATCTCATCACCGTTGCGGCAACGGGCAAGCGCTTCGTTGGTGCGCTTGGCTCCATCCAGCGCTTTCACCAGCAGGGCGATTTGCTGAGGCACAGGGAGTTGGTTGGCTTGCATCACTCCACTCCCTTTGCCGATGGCAACCGTGCTAATCGATCGCTTGCGGTCTGATCGATCAGCACGGGTTCTTTTTATCGAACGTTGATGAGCAGGGCCGTTGCTCAAGCTTCGGCGAGTGCATCGGGGATTGTGGTGGATGGTGCCTCGAAACGTCCCTCTGCAACGAACTCCAAACGCAGCTTCATGAAGGTGATAAAGCGGGGATCGGTCGACACCACCGCGGCTGAGGGTGTTGGAACCTTGGCGGCAATGCTTGAGAGCTCAGCAGCTTGAAGGAATGCCGGGTGCCGCACCAGCCAGAAATCAATGTCTTTGCCCTGCTCGGCATAGTTCCGTCTGCGCTCTTTCAGCACTTCTTCTAGGGGCTCTTCTTGCGTGAGGAAGCGTTCGCTGGCGGCAACGAAGTGATAGGTGGTCATCAGTTCAGACGTCCGAACAGGGGGTCACGGCGTGGATTCTCTATCAGACGCCGCATCTCGCTCACCGCGTTCTGCAGACCGACTGCCAGAGCCCTGGTCACGATCGTATGGCCAATGTTGAGCTCCTCCATCCCCTCGATGGCGGCAATCGGCTCCACGTTTTGATAGGTGAGTCCATGGCCTGCATTCACCCGGAGGCCGAGGGCCCTGGCGTGGGCAGTGGCTTGCGTCAGTCGTGCCAGCTCCACGGCTTGCTGATCCCAGCGCGCCTCTGCATAGGCACCCGTGTGCAGTTCGACCCAGCGCGCCCCGGTGGCCTGGCTTGCTTTGAGTTGCTCCGGATCTGGATCCACGAACAGGCTCACGGGAATGGAGGCTGCCTGCAGCGTCCCGACCATGGAGCTCAGGGCTTCCAGTTGGGCTGAGACATTGAGGCCTCCTTCGGTGGTCACCTCCTCACGGCGCTCTGGCACCAGAGTGACCATGTCGGGCTTGATGCGAAGGGCAATCGCCTCCATTTCTGCTGTGGACGCCATTTCCAGATTGAGGCGGCTGCGCACCGTCTGGCGCAGAAGCTCAACATCTCGGTCCTGAATATGACGCCGGTCTTCTCGCAGGTGCACGGTGATGCCATCGGCCCCGCCAAGTTCGGCCAAGAGGGCCATCGGCACGGGGTCGGGCTCCACCGTTCGCCTCGCTTGGCGAACATTGGCAATGTGATCAATGTTGACGCCGAGGCTGGCCACAGTGCTCTCTCTGACCGCCCGACTCTATGCAGCTCCTGATGGGGCGCGGGCCGAAGGATCAACTGCCCTGTGACGGCAAGAAAATGGCACGGCACGACCTAGCTTTTTGCCGTGATGAACGGATGAGCCTTCGCGGTGAACTCGAGCCTGGCGACTCGCGAACAAGCTCTGAGCTCGGGGATTGACCCTTTTTGGGCACCGATGGCGATGGTGCTCACGCAGGACTTTGCGCTGAAGAGTTACTTCCGTGAGCGAGTTGTCCTTGGTGCTGATCGTCTTCCCGTGGATGGCCCGGTGCTCTTGGCTCCGACCCATCGGGCCCGATGGGATGCTCTGATGTTGCCCATGGCGGCGGGTCGGAGGGTGACCGGTCGGGACTGTCGCTTCATGGTGACCGGTACTGAGATGGTCGGTTTGCAGGGGTGGTTTTTGCATCGCCTTGGCTGCTTTGCCGTTGATCAGGGCCGGCCGTCGATGACCACCCTCCGCTATGCCATTGACCTCCTCTCTGCTGGAGAGCAGCTGGTTGTGTTTCCAGAGGGAAGGATCAACCGCTCCGATGAGCCCATACGTCTGCAGCAGGGGCTGGCCCGCCTCTCTCAACTCGCGACACGTCAAGGTGTGCCTGTTCAGGTGGTGCCTGTTGGCTTGGCCTACAGCGAGGCCCGTCCCCGCCCTTGTGGTCGTGCGGCGGTCTGCTTCGGTGAATCCCTCACCACTGAGAACAGCGGCCGAGAGGCGACTCGGATTTTCAATCAGCTGTTAACCGAGCGGATGCAATCAGCTGAACAAGCGGCCCGTGCTGCCGTAGGCCGTCCTCTGATATCCCCTTAGAGTCCGCCCACTGTTGTGGTCTGTTCATGCGTTTCCGCCTTTCGCTGACTGCCCTTGCTGTGGCTGCTGGTCTGGTGGTTGCTCCCACCGTCGCCTTCGCTCAGGCCGATCAGCAGGCCTCGGATGGGGTCTCCAAAGTGCTTGCCTCAGAAGGTGCTGGTTTTAATACCGCTGCGGTTCAGTCGCTGCTTAACCGTGGTGATGCTGCCGTCGCGGCAGGCAATCTCGCCGAAGCTCGCAAGGACTACGACAATGCCCGTGCAGCAGCCAAGCAGCTGCTTGCGTTCTATCGCGATCTGAGCGGAGCCTTCCGTGGCCTCGATGCCCGCATCCCGCGTGAAATGGACTCCAAGGGTCGTGCAGCGCTCGGGCTTCTTGCCCAGGCCAATCTGCGCCTTGCCGCTTTGTTCCGCCGCCAGAATCAGCCAGAGGTTGCCGTTCCTGTCTTGGTTGAAGTTGTGCGTCTGATGACCCCTTCCCAGCCAGAAGGCCAGAAGGCTTATCAGAGCCTTCTGGAGCTCGGATTCGTTGAGACTCCCTTCGCTGCCGCCAAGGCTGGTGGCAACTAAGGCGATCATCGCCTTGAGCGATCTGCCAACATCACTGTCCAGACAGTCCCGTTGACCATGGTTCAACCTGATGCAGTGGCCGCGGCGATTCGGCAGGCTCTGCCTGACGCCAATGTGGAGATTGAAGACCTCACTGGTGGTGGAGATCACCTTCAGGTGAGTGTGGTCTCCTCAGGATTCACTGGACTGTCGCGGATCAAGCAACACCAGTTGGTGTATGGCGCCTTGCGGGACCATCTCGCCAGTGAGGCGATCCATGCTCTTGCCCTCAACACCTCCACTCCTGACTGACAATGAGTCTTTGAAGTCGTGCTCACGCGCGCATGACGAGCTCCTTGTCACCGTCGCCCTCGAAACGAGCCAAAACACCCGTCTCCCTGCCTGCGCCCACCATGGATAGCCAGACCAAATCACGCATCGAAGAGCTGATTCAATCCACGCCGATCTTCGTGTTTATGAAGGGCAATAAGTTGATGCCTCAGTGCGGCTTCTCCAACAATGTTGTGCAGATCCTCAATTCCTTGGGGATGAGTTTCGAAACCTTCGATGTCCTCTCGGACATGGAAATCCGCCAGGGCATCAAGGAATTCTCTGAATGGCCCACCATCCCTCAGGTGTATGTGAATGGTGAATTCATCGGTGGGTCCGACATCCTGATCGAGATGTACAACTCTGGCGAGTTAAAGGAGAAGCTGGAGATTGCCCTCGCAAGTTGAGGGGTCTCTTGATTCATGGTGTCCCCTCCGCCTTGGTGGAGGGGGTAGTGGCCATGTCGTTCGCAGTGTCATTCCGGGCTAGAAAGCTCTCAACGGTCTGGACATAAGCGCTGTGTTGGTCGATGTAGGTCTTATGGCCTGCATCTGGCAAGACCACCGTTTTGGCGAGTGGCCCGATCCTTTGTTTTGCCTGCTCCATGGTCTGAGGCGTGGCGGTGTCGTGTTCGCCGCAGACCAGTAGCGTCATTGCCTTGATTTCTCTGAGTCGAGGGAAAAAATCAAGGTCGCCCAGCATGCCGGCATGAGCGAATTCACTGGGGCCCCACATCTGTTCGTAGAGCTTTTTGTTGCTGCGTTCTTGTTCTCGTGCAAGCGCACGAGGCGCTGGGTTGCTGCGGCAGAAGTGGCGCCGATTGAACGCTTCCTCAAGGGCAGCGCCCTTGAGTCCCTGGTTGCTTAGCTCCTTGAGCAGGGTGTTGCAGTCCTCAATCCAGCGCAGAGTGGAAAGGAGTGGTGAGGACAGCACCAGTGCTTTCACCCGTTCTGGATGGTTGAGACAGAACTGGGTGATCACGCTGCCTCCCCAGGAATGGCCGAGCAGCTGAGCGGTTTCGATTGCTAGCGCATCCATCAGTCGCAGAGGCTCCTCCGCAAATCGTTCCAGCGTCATCTGTTCACGGCTGAGTTCTGCCGGAGACCCATGCGACCCCAGCTGGTCATAGAAGATCACCGGTCGCTGGTCTGCGAGCCCGTTCAGGGCGTCGTAGAGCCCGATGCTGCTTCCACCAGGACCACCATGGGTGACGATCAGAGGTGTGCGTTGTGCGGCCTGCTCAGCGTGAGGTTGATAGAAGCGATATTGAATGCGTCCTCCCGGTACCTCCACCAGCGACACCGACTCGAGCGAGTGACGGTTGAATTGGATGCTGTCCGTGATGACGTCAGCCCAGTTCTGGTTGACGGAAGAGGGTGCCTACATCGCCATTGGGCCCAATGAAACTGGAAGGATCGAGGATCCAGCGATCGATCAGAGTTTCAAGCTTGGCCAATTCGCGAGGGTCGAGCTCTTCGCAGCGCCGAAGAGCATGGAGGTAACCGTCTGCGTAAAGGCGGAGTTCAGATGGACTGTGATAGCGATGGGTCAGTTCCTGACAAGCATCACAGAGCGACTGAAAGTGTCGGATCGCCTGTGGATGTTGCAGGGATGTCATGACCTTTGTGAGGACGGCAGCCTCTGTTACCAGCGTGCCATTGAATTGGGATTAGCGTAATGGCGCTCCGTCAACTGATGTGACCTCCTCTTCTCGCGATCTGATCCCCGTTGGAGCTTCTGAGTCTCCGGAGTATGCGCCGGTTTCGGCTGCAGATCTCCCCAAGGAGCCTTCTCGGGTCCTGATTGTGGAACCTCATCCCACCCTGCGAACGGTCTTGGTGCAGCGCTTGCGCCAGGACGGTTATCTCACGGCTGCTGTGGCGACTGCTGAGGAAGCCGTGGAGGTCTGTGAAGAACAGTCTCCTGATCTTCTGGTCAGTGCAGAGTTGCTGGAACGCAGTTCAGCATTGCGCCTTGGTCAGCATTTGCGCTGCCCCGTGATCGTTCTCACCGCTCGCAGCGGCGCCGAACCGGTCGTCGGTCTGTTGGACGAGGGCGCCGACGATGTCCTGCGTAAGCCCTTCGGTTTGGAAGAGCTGGCAGCGCGCTGTCGCACCTTGCTCAAGCGGGGTCGTTCGGGTCTGCAGGAACGCGTCACCGTCGGCCCCCTGGAAGTTCACCTCTTGTTGCGTCAAGTCACCCTGCGTGAGAAGCCGGTAGAGCTCAGCCCTCGCGAATTCGCCTTGCTCTGCGCCCTGCTGATGCCACCAGGCGTGGTTCGCAGCCGTCAAGACCTGCTTCGTATGGCCTGGCCTCCGTTCAGTGGTGGCCCCCGCTCGGTGGACACCCAGGTGCTCACTCTGCGTCGCAAGCTTGAACAGGCCGGACTGGGCAATGGCGGTGGAATCACCACCGTTCGCCAACAGGGTTACCGCTTCAGCCTTGACCACCTGGCGGCATGAGTGCCCAACCCTGCTGAATCGCCAGGAACGTTGTCGTTTCACTGGCGAGCATCAGGACAGCGAGGCCGGCGAGCAAGCGATAGGTCCATGGCGGAGTCAGCCCTTTGATCTCTGAGGTGTTGATTCCGCTATGCCGCTCAACCATGGCCAGGAACTCAGGGAAATCATTCAGGCGCTGGGGCAGCAACTGGTGCCTTAAGTCATCGGTCGTGAAGTAATAAACCCGCCCCCCTTGGCTGGTGGAGATGGGGACCAGTCCGCTGATCTCATCCCACTCCAGGCTCCAGCTTCGACGAAAGAGCCAACCGCACCATGTGGGGTATCCCACCCGTAGGCCCGAGTCCGATACGTCAACGTGTTCGGACAGCAGCGCCCAGATCAAGACCAGCCCTGCCAGGTCTGCCAGAACCAGCCAAGGCATGAGCGCCGATGGCGCTAATGCCGGCAGCGGCAGAACCAAGGCCAGATACACCGCAAGCAGTGTGAAGCGGATGAAGGAGGACAGCTGAAATCGCCGCAAGGAGTTCTCATCGAGCGCCAAGACGTTCTAGTTGCCTTCAGCCATTGTGTGAGCCCACCCTCAGCTGCTGTTCGCAGCATGCGCTCCATCGCATCAGGGGATTCCGAGTGATCCCAAGCCACCCTTCTCCACGCTTGGAAAGCCCAGGTGTATTGCTCGCCTGGGCTGAGGTGTTGATCCACTCAGGCAGGCAGAGCCCATTGATTCAGTCCGAGGTCTGCCCCGATGCGGTGGCTACAGGCGTAGCCGCTAAAGGCAACGGCATTCAGTCCCTGGCCTGGGAAACATGAATCGCCCACGCAGTACAGATCAGGGAGCCCCGTGCGGTTAAAAGGCATCGGTAGCAGCCCTGGTAGGCGGCTGGCAGGGATTGGCCCATAGCTTCCTCCCATCCGGCCAAGGAAGCGGCGGTGGGTTCGTGGTGTTCCGATCTCCTTCACGTCGATGGCCTTGCTAAGGCCGGGCAACAGGGATTCCAGCCGTTCAATGAGTCGATCGGCATCCGCCTGTTTCTTGGCGGCGTACTCGCTTGGCCCTAACCCTTTCCAGTGGCGCATATCGCTCATCGTGAAGGTGTGCACGATGTGGCATCCCGTTGGTGCGAGGGAGGGGTCGAGCAGGGTGGGGATCGACACAAAGATCACCCCTTGTTCAGCCTCCATGGCTCGCCAGTCTTCCAAGAGCAGGTGATGGCAGTGGAAACCCTTGGGAATCACCTCCGCTTTCACCCCTAGATGCAGGGATAGAAATGAGCTCGAAGGCTGGTATCGGCGCCTCCATGTGGCCTCCGCCGAAGGGGTGTGGCTTTCGTCCACAAGAGTTGTTGAGGGTGATCCCTCGCCCGCGAAGGTGTCCCAGCGGGTGGCGTTGCTCACGATCCGCCGGGCATAGAGCTCGTCTCCGTCAGCCAAACGCACGCCTGTGGCTCTGCCGTTTTCAACGATCACCTTGGTGACGCGGGTGCTGTAGCGGATTGAGCCGCCATGGGCCTCAAGCCCAGTGACCAGTTTTTCGGCGATCACACCAACCCCACCTTTCGGATAGTTGATGCCGCCTGCGTGGCGATCTGAAAACACCATCCCTGCATTGATCATCGGGGTGCGATCCGCCGGCATCACTGACCAGCAGAAACACTCCATATCAATCAGGCGGAGAAGATTCCGATCGCGGATATGGCGGCGTGCCACATCCCCCACATTGAAGGGCAACCAGCGCGCCAGGCCAAGGCAGGCAAGCGGTGCTCGAAAGAACACCTTGGCTAGATAGGCAGGGTCCTCCAGGGACAGAAGGGGCATGGCATCCAGGCAGCGGAACACCTGCCAGCAGGTGTCGTAAAACGCTTGAATCCCTTTCGCTTCATGGGGAAAGCGGGCGCTCATGCGCTGGATGAAGTCGCCGTAATCGCGATCCACGGCCATGGTCAGGCCGTCGGGGAGGTGGTATTCGAGCTGTACAGCGTCTGGCACGGTCTCACAGGATTGCCCTACATCTGCAAGGGCACGGGTCAGCAAGTTGGTGTGTCCCTTCTCCCCGAACCCGAAGATCATCGAGGCGCCCACGTCGAAGGTGTATCCCTTCCTTTTGAAGCTGCCACCGGAACCGCCAGGGATCAAATACCTTTCCAGCACAAGGGTCTTGGCCCCTTTTGCGGCCAACTGGGAGGCGGTGACCAAGCCACCAATCCCGGAGCCGATCACGATCACATCCCAGGCGGGCTTGGTCACTGTTGGCCAGTTCGTCCGCCGAGAACCCTAGGCGTTGCGGCCGCTGATCAGTGCTAGGAGCGACGTTCGCACTCAAAGATGAGGGGACCAGGAACGAGCTCGAGCGCGTTGTCTCAGCGGCTTGATCCCCCCAGCTGATGGCACTGTTGATGCCCCCAATCGGCCTGATTCAGCCAGCCGGGAACGGTGGTGTGGCCGTCAGGATGACCTCTGAGCGCACCGGGCTTGCCATCAGCTGCCGGCAGCGCTCCTCGATGCGCAGCCGAATCAGGTCGATCGCGGCGCCATCCATCGGTTGACTTGGATTGAGATACACAACCACGAAGGCTGTGCGCCCCACCTGCATCACTGTGAGATCCAACAGCCAGCAGGAGAGGCCAGAGAGAAGATCTTCCAGGGCGGCGCGCGTGGAGCGGATCGTGTCGCTTTCAGCCGAAGCGCCGGCGGCTTGGTTCAGGGCGGTGAGGAAGGCCTGAAGCGGTTCTCGCAGCACCACTCCACTCACCACGAGCACCAAGAGTGAGTCGGTGATGGGAGTGATCACGGCCAGCGCCGTGCCCTGCAGCAGAGGTGTGCTGAGCAGGGCCATGCCAGTGAGCCCACTGATGAGGCCATCCACCTTGGCGGCACGGGCTTCCGTGATCAACAGCTGAGATTGCTCTCCGGTGCGACGCCAGTCCCGGTGATGGCACCAGGCGAGCCCCCAGCAGATCACCACCATTGCGATTGAGTAAAGCGCCACCGGGCCGAGACTCACCGCTGGGATCTGCTGCCCTTTGGCGTAATCGATCACCGTGCCCAGCCCTGCGGCGGCGGCAAATGTGAGCACGCCGATCAGCACCAGGGATCGAAACAGGACGTAGAGAGCTTCTTGACCGTCGTAGCCATAGGGGTAGGCCCGATCCGGCGGGCGCACCACATTGCGGCTGATGCGTGCGGCGACGAGGCCTGATCCCACCATCACTGCGGAATAGAGCCCGTCTAGCAGCAGCGCATAGGAGCCTGAGAGCACATGCACCCATAACCCGCCGACGGCCATCACTGCACTGGCCACCACGCCGATGCGCAAAGAACGCTGTTCGATCAGGCGATGGCGGCGTCTGCGTGAGGCCTCGTCATCTGCTGCCATCAAGGGCCTCGTCATGTTCTCTTCTGGTAGCAGTGGGGATCAGACCGCTGCCGTTTTCGCCGTTGCTAATGGTCGGCGATCGCTATTGATGCGTAATCTGCTGTGCTTTATACGGTCGATTTGTTTGAAATATTCCGTGGCGGTGCTTGATGTTTTCAGGGCTGTCTAGGTCTCTATTCTGTGTCCATGGACGCCGTCATTCGTGCATAGAGCCCTGGGCCAATGACTCGATACTCTTGTTGATCAAGGGTCGTTTTGATGTTGTCTGGTTTTTGGTCAACCTAGATTTTAGTTGCGTCTTTTCTGGGCTAGGGACTGGGTGAATATGTTGGAGTAGGTCTTGCTGAAGTGTTGTGATGCTGCTGACTGCAGTTTCTGTCGAGACAGCGACTTCAGTTCAGACCGAGATTGTCATGCGGCCTTCTTAAGGCCCCAAGGCAAGGCCAAATTCGAGTGTTCCATGGTCTGCACTATGAGTTTTAGGATTGTGAAGACAAGCAGTGCTCCGATTGGATCGGTCTCCAACGAGTTCATGCTCATGCCACTAACTGTGGCCATTGATGGCATAGGAAGGAAGGCGCGTGGAGTGCTGGAGAGGCCTCAGCAGGGAATACCTTGTTGAGCTCCTGTTTTTGATTGGATCGAAAGGACTGACAGTCAGTTGCTCTTGGCATGTGTTTGTTCCACTGATGCTTTGAGGTCTTCTATTTGCCTTGGCCACAGTGCTTTTCGTGATTGCCACAGTTTGTACGGAGCTCTTCGTATCCCGACTCATCCAGGCACAACAATGGATCGCTAGCCCTGTGTCGGAAGGCTCGAATGTCGGGTGACCAGCGCAGCACCGTCAAGCTTGCAATTGTGTCGTGGAGGGTGCGAAGGCCTGATCCTCGTTGTTGGCAACAGGAGGCGTTTTTGGTTCAAAAACCGTTTGTTCCATGTTTTGTGGTGTTGCCCTCTTCACTGCTTCACGGCCACCGTTCTTCTGGTGAACCCTCCTTTGGCACTGTCGAGCCCCCAACCGTCCTGATCGCTGAGTCGTTGGCGGGGAAGGCTTCAGCATCTTTGCCCAGAACCGGCAAACTGAGTCGCAACCTTGTCAGGATTTCTGGCATGTCGACGGTGACCCGACTCACGCGCCTGGCCTTGGGCCTTGTGATCGGATCCGCATCGTTGTCCATCACGTCGGCGCAGGCGCAGATCGCTCAGGAATCGTCTGGCGTGGAGCGTTTGGAACGCAGTTGGAACGACCTGGATCAACAACTCCGTGCTCTTGATGCGCTGATCCCTTCTGATCCCGAAGGTGCGCCTGCTCGTTACACACCTGCCCCAGCGCTGCCTCAAACCCTTCTGCAACCGAATCGAGCGGCCGAGGGGCCTCTTCACCCAAGCCCTACCGCCGCACCGGCTCCGCTCAGTTTGCCCAGCGCCCAAGAGTTGCAGGCAGGAGAGGTGCAAGGCCTCACTCTGTTGGATGCCTTGGGCCTTGGCTTTGCGAATAACCCTGCACTGCTGGCCCAACGGGAGCGCGTTGCCGCAGCCCTTGATGCAGTGCAGGCAGCGTTAGGGACCTACTGGCCGAGGATCAGCGCCGTCGCCTCAGGCAACACCGGTCAGATCAGTTCCAACAACGTTGCTTCGGTCGGGAATGCAGACCTCGGCAATAGTCCCTTGTTTGCCCCAAACCCACGAGGAGCCTTCTTTGTACCCACTGGCGGGTGGGCCTATCTGAACCAATCGACGACGCGTGGTTCAGCAGGTCTCCAGCTCGACTACCCCTTGCTCGACTTTGCTCGAACGCCCAAGGTGCAGGCGGCAAGAGCTGTGCTTGAACGCGAACGCCAGCGCTACGCCAACCAATTGAGGCAGCTGCAGCTCAAGATCAGTGAGGCCTACTACCGGTTACAGCAGGCCGATCAAAACGTCCGCATCCAAGATTCTGCGGTGCGGAATGACCTGCTGATTTTGCAGGACTCGATGGACCTGAAGCTGGCCGGTTTGGTTCCCCGCTTGGATGTCCTGCGCCGGAGCGCCATCGAAGCCAGTGATCAGGAAGCACTGATTCAGGCTCTCGCTGATCGGGCGATTGCCAGGCGGCGTTTGGCTTTGGTCCTCAATCTTGCGGCCGAGATCACGCCCGCTGCCAGTGATCCAATCGCTGTGATGCCGAAGTGGCCCCTTGATCTGGAAGCCAGCCTGTTGGCGGCCTATCGAGGTAACCCGGAATTGGAAGCGATCCTGGCGACCCGAACGGCGTTGGCGCGGCAAAAAGATGCCACAGCAGCCGAACTCCTGCCGCGCTTGTCTCTGTTTGCCGGCGGTGGGAGCTACGGCCAAAACGTGAATCAGTTCAACCCTGCGGCCAGCAGTAATGGCGGTTGTTGTGGCGGGACGGTCATCCCCACTCTCAACACCAGCGGTTACGACTGGTCCTTTGGGCTCAGTTTGCGTTGGTTGTTATTTGACGCTGGTACCACCAGCGGTGAGGCTCGCGCCCTGCAGCGCCAAATCAATGCCGCCAGTCAGGACTATGCAGCTCGTCGTAATGCGATTCGTCTGAGGCTTGAAGCCGCCTTTTTTACGCATGAGGCGAGCCTGGCCAAATTGGTGTCTGCACGCCGCGGACTGGCTGCAGCTTTGGAGGCATTTCGCGATTCGCGGCTTCGCTATCAAACTGGTCTCTCCAGCGAAGTCGATCTATCCATCACCCAGGAACGCCTGATCCGCAGCCTGGAACAACGCTTGAACGCAACCGTGGGTGTCAACATCTCCTATGCCCAGCTACTGCGAGAGCTGCTGCCTGTTCCACGTGACCCAGCAGCGGCGATCACACCGGACTTGCGCTGGGACGCTCCCCAACCTTCGGTGGCTTCGCCTGCCATGGAACATCCCTAAAGGCAGAGCTCTTAGAGGCAACGACTCAACGAGCAGCTGCAACCGGTTGCAGCTGCTCAGTCTCTGCCATCCTCTGGGCTAGGTCGGCAAGAGCACGGTCGCGGTAGGCGCCGTAGCGTTGGCGCTTGTCTCTGATGCGTTCGGGCAGGGCTGGCAGCAGACCAAAGTTCGGAGGCATCGGTTGGAATTTGCCGGATGGGGCTTCGCTGATGAAGTGGGTGAGGGCTCCGATCATGCAGGTGGGAGGCAGGTTGATGGGCGCCTTCCCCTGGCACAGACGAGCGGCATTGGTGCCAGCCAGCCAGCCCCCGGCTACGGCCGCTGCATACCCCTCGGTGCCTGTGATCTGTCCTGCGGCGAAGAGAGAATCGCGCCGGCGGAACTGCAGGGTCGGCTCGAGTAGCTCCGGTGCCTCGAGAAAGGTGTTGCGGTGCATCACTCCAAACCGCACAAAATCAGCCTGGTCTAGGCCGGGAATCATGCGCAGAACCCGTTTCTGTTCACCCCATTTGAGGTTGGTCTGGAAGCCCACCAGGTTCCAGAGTCGGCCGTCCTTGTCTTCCTGGCGGAGTTGCACCACTGCATAGGCCCGTTTGGCACGGCGCACATCCCGATCGTTGACATCTCCCCAGCGGGGGTCCCAGAGGCCAATGGGTTTGAGCGGTCCGTAGCGCATCGTGTCTTCACCGCGACGGGCTAGTTCCTCGATCGGGAGGCAGCCCTCAAAGAATGTGGCGCTGTCTTTTTCGAAATCTTTGAGCTCCGCCTGTTCTGCTCCCAGCAGCGCCTCGCGGAAGGCGAGGTACTGCTCCTGAGTCATTGGGCAGTTGATGTAGTCGGCGTCGCCTTTGTCGTAGCGACTGGCCCGGAAGGCCTTGGCCATGTCAATGCTCTCTCCATCCACGATCGGACTGGCGGCATCGAAGAAATGACAGTCGTCCCGCCCAGTGAAGCTCCTCAGGTCTTCTGCGAGGGTTTCGCTTGTCAGAGGACCAGTGGCCAGAACGGTGATCTGACCCTGTTCCGGCAGGACCAGTTGCTCGCGGCGTTCAATCGTCACCAGCGGGTGTTGGTCGAGCGCTGCAGTGAGGGCTGCGCTGTAGCGGCCTCTGTCGACGGCCAGAGCGCCGCCGGCGGGTACGGCGTGTTGATCTGCCGTGCGGATTACGAGGGAGCCAAGTCGTCGCAGCTCTTCTTGCAAAAGGCCGGCAGCTCGATCACTGCTGAGCGCCCCAAAGCTGTTGCTGCAGACCAGTTCGGCAAATTCACTGCTGTGGTGAGCGGGAGACCGCTTCACCGGACGCATTTCGATCAATCGAACAGGAACACCTGCGGCTGCCACTTGCCATGCCGCTTCGGTACCGGCGAGGCCAGCGCCGATCACAACGACGGTTGATCCTGTGCTCAAGAGGGTTGAGGCGCTCGCTGACTCTCAACCTTACGGATTAGGGGTTTAGGCGCGGCTGCGCTTGAGCATCAGTTGCAGCTGCCCGACAGCGGCACGACCGACGTTGAAACCAGCCCAGCTCAGTGCCAGAAGAATTGGGGATGCCACGAGGACGAGCCGGAGGTCCATGGGTCTATCAGAAAAGCCCAATGATCTTAATGACTGCTTCGCCGTCTTTGCGCTGCTGTGGACAGCTCGTTTGGTTTTGCAGCATTTCGGCCGCTGTGTCTTGGGCCTCTGGAGGGATCAGGTGCTGCCCAGGCTTGCGGCGTGCTGAAGGGCCAGATCGGAGTAAGTGCGGGCATGCTC
>MDSV01002135.1_pt1 | contig 19274 bp, 21 predicted proteins | sample 810851 | NCBI WGS metagenome assembly MDSV01 (sample SAMN05326640, study PRJNA326480) | marine metagenome | isolation source: seawater | place: Atlantic Ocean: North East | collected 2012 | reverse complement strand
TTAATATTCCATATGATAATGGTGCTAATAAAATTGGTTCGCGTTATGCATTATAATAATTAATAAATTAAGATGATTTTTTAATTATTATATATGTTAACACGTTATTTCATAAAAGTCATTTATTATTTTAAATAAATTAATTAGTTTCAATTAAATATTTTGTAATTAAAAAAAATGCAATTAATGAATTATCAATTTTCCCACCAAATAATTCTATTATTGTAATAATTAATGCAGATAATATTTTTTCATAAATATCACCATGTAATGTCAATAATGATGTAGTAAATACTGCACCACTTCCTGCAATGGTTTTATTTTCCCATATTTTAGTAGTATTTGTTGTTCTACCAATAATTGCCCCGGCAGGATCAGCATAAAACAATGGTGAAATTTCATTATATGGAACAGATAATAATAAACAAAAATAACATGATAAAATATAACCAAAAATTCCTATATCTTTAATAAATCCGTCATTTTTTCTATCATCAGATACCCGAGTTAAACCATTATTAGTTATAGCTGCCCCGGTTAAAAAACATGAACTGTATATAGTATTAACTACATTTGGATCAGAAATATCAGCATTTAATAATAATGTACCAATACCAATATGTAAAATTTTTCTACTAATCCATGGCTTTAATGGTGCATTTGTAGTAGTTAATAGAAGTAATCCAGAACTTCCAATTAGTTCAGGTAAATGCATTTTATAATATTATAAAAATTATATTTAAATATTAATATAAAAATAATTTTAGTATAATTAATAAATGGGATTAATTGATGAATGGGAGAAAATACAAAAAAGAAAGAAACATTATATATATGATATGGGTTCAATAGAACATATTTTTATTTATCATAATGTATGTGGATTAAATGAAGATGGTACGCGTCCGGTAATTATAAAATTAGAACCTGAAGAAAAAAAAAAGAAAAAATCCATAAATTAATAAAATCAAAAGAATATATAAATTTTTTATAATAATTTATATATTATGAAAGTATCAGAAGTTGGTACATTAATAGATTTAAGTATTTTATTAGAAGATAAAGAAAATAATACTAAAAAATGTAGATGTTGGGATAAATTTAAGTCATTATTTAAATGGAATCTAAATCCCAAATAGGTATAGAATAATTAAGACACCATTGTGTTAAATCATTTGTATAATGTCTACAATCATGTATTCCTAAAATATAATTTTTGTTAATCGTTTTTTCATATTTAATAATTTCTTGTAATGAATAATTAGTATATCCTAAATAAATTTGTTTTGAATATAATTTAATATCTTCTCTATGTTGATTAAATCCTTTTAATTCAAAAAAATAAGGATTAATTTTTGGAAACATTTCATTTATATTTTTGCGACTTTCTTCTGTGGTAATATAATTATCATTATTATTGAATGCTCTAAAATCATATCTTAGACTATTTCTATTATTTATGAATGTAATTCCTGTGTGTGTAATTATTGGATTTACTTTTTCAATATTAAGATATACCTTTGTAGGTAATAGAATAGAAAATATAAATTTAAAGATAATAAACATTTTTATATAATAAATAGAATATAAAAATGTTTGCTAAATCTATTTATCCAATTATAAGTATTAATACAATTAATAATATAAATTCACAACCAAAATTCATGATAAAACCATCAAATGAAGAAATAATTTTAGTCGCGTCTATTTTATTAGAAACATTATCAACTGCTTGTTTAAAAAAAACCTTAAATAATAAATTATGGTTTTTTCCAGTATATTCTGGATATGGATTGAGTTTTTTTCTTTTCCCAAAAGCATTAAATAAATTTTCTCTAAGTTCTGCATATTCAATTTGGTGTGGATTAGGTATGTTATTAACTTTTATAATCGATAAAATTATTTATAAAGAAATAATTACAAAACAAAAAATAACTGCATGTTTTATAATAATTTATGGAATAAAATTAATTAAATAAATTAAAAATGATTAAAAATAAATATCATATTTTTTATATAAAATAATGTTTACAGATTCATTAGATTATAATATTACATTATCCAAAACTGATATAAGTTTACATGATGGATTACCTAAAGAATATTATTATATAAAAAATAAAATTTTTAATGATTGGGAAATACCACCATGGGAATTATTTATTTTCACTAAAAAATTATTAGGAAAAGGTTCATTTGCAAATGTTTATTTGGCTAAATGGAGAGGAACATTTGTAGTTGCAAAAGTTATAAATCCAGAAATATGTACAAAAAAAAAAGAATTAGTATTAAGAGAAATTGAAATAATGACAAAATTACATCATCCAAATATAGTACAATTTTTAGGTTATATTGATAGTCCGTTTATTATTATAATGGAATACATTCCAAATAATGATTTATTAAGTTTTATTAATCTAAAAAAATTAAAAAAATCAGAAAAAAAAAATATTATGAGAGACATATTACAAGGAATAGTATATATTCATAATAGGCAACCATATTCATTAATTCATCGAGATATTAAACCAACAAATATATTATTAACAAATTCAAAGGTAGCAAAAATTACAGATTTTGGAATTTCTAAGTTTTATAATAAAAAAATTTTTGATATATCAAATAATGAATCATATGAAACATTGCATGATAATGATTTTACTAAAGATGTAGGAACACATAGATATATGGCACCTGAATTAAAAAATAATAATACAAAATATACAAATAAAATAGATATTTATTCGTGCGGTATTTTACTATATGAATTATTTGAAAATAAAAGATATAATCCAAATGAAACATTTAAATGGTATTATACACCAAAAAAAATAAAAAATATAATATTAAATGATATGTTATGTAGTGATCCAAAAGATAGAAAAACAGCGTTAGATATTTTAGATACTTATAATAATATAATTTTTTAATATAAAAAAATTGATTTATAAATATTTATAGTTAAAATTTATATTACTCTATGAATAATAATTTAGAAATAATATATGGTCCAATGTTTTCTGGAAAAACTACAAAATTAATTGAAATATATTTTGAAAAGATTTCAGAAGTAGGAGAAAATAAATGTATAGCATTTAATTATGCTATGGATAAAAGATATACAGAAAAAAGTAAAATAGTATCACATGATGGTCTTAGTATAGACTGTAAATTATTAGTAGATTTACGTGATTTTTTAGATAATCCAAATAATAGATCAAAATTATTAAATATACAATACATTTTTATTAATGAAGCGCAATTTTTTCCTAATTTATTACATATAGTATTATATTTAACTAATATTTTAAATAAAAATGTAATATTATGTGGCTTGGATTTAGATTATAAAAAAGAAAAATTTGGAGATATACTTGATCTTGTTAATTATGCAGGAAGAATACATAAATTAACAGGTAAATGTAACGAATGCAATAAGCCATCTTTATATAGTCATAGAACAATAAAATTTAAGGACCAATTATTAATTGGTAATACGGTATATATTCCTTTATGTGAAGATTGTTATAATGTTAAAAATACACATCTTTATACATTAATAGAATAATATTTAATAAGCATTCACTTTTATAATATTATAAGTATATAATATAATAAAATATGCCATCCCGTAAAGATATTCAAGCAATGTCAGAATATAGAGGTATTTTTGGAATGGGAATAAGTACTAATTATTATTTAGATTTATTAAATTTATCAATTTTAGCTTTAGCAGGAATAATGATAATATATTTTTTTCAAGAAAATTATTCTAAATCAGGAACAACAGGACCAGCGAGAACAACAATTTGGGGATTAGGATTAACAACGTTTGCAGTTTTTTTCATGATATTTATTAGTATTAGTGAGAAATTTAAACCAAAAGAAGAAAAATTTTCTGGATTATTTTCTAAAATAATAAATATTATATTAAACGATTCTTTGCCAATTTTGATTGTTTTTATATTATTAATATATGCTATTTATTTAAATTTTATTTATTTTAAAAAAATTAATAGAAATAATGTTTCAAATACATTTGCTACATATTCTCTTTATTCATTAATATTTTTTGTAATACAAATATGTATATCAGTAAAATATTTATATAACGAATTACAATATAGATATATGGCACCTACTTCTAAAGAAACTTCAATAACAAATAAATCAAAAGAAACAACATCATTAATTAAAAATATTTCTTTAATATTAGGAACTATTAACTTTTTATTTATTGTAATAATGCATATATTATTAGAATTTTTTTCAACCGATGGTTAAATTAATTTATTTATGGCTTTATTAATAGATATAATTTTAAATGTAATACCAAATTTTTCTTTTGTTTCCCAAATACCAGAAATTTTAATAATTAAAGAATTTTTCAAATTTTCATATCGAAAATTATGATTATTTATTAATTCGTTATTTAATTCATTCAATGTATATTTTAAATTATTAGTTCTAAAAATTTCACTCATTTTATATTGTTTCTCTTTATTTGGTATATCTAATAAATTTAATATATCTTGTTCTAAAATTTTTATTTTATTAATAATTTCATTATTATTTTCAGAATTAAATTCTAGTCTAAATTGTTTTTCATTATAATTTATATTTTTTAAATTAATAATAATATAAATGCCATTAAATGATATTATTTCGTTTGAATATGAAAGCTTATAAAAATTACTATGTTGCAATACGCTATTTTTTATAGGATCATTTAAAATAATATGTTTTCTATTAATATTATCTATATATTCAGCTAACATTATAATTATTTAATATAATTAATTATTTTATATTTAAACATTTTTAAAATATATAAAAATAATAATAGGTATATTATTATTATTATTTTTTTATTATGTTAAAAGATAATTTTATAGATTATATAAATAATTTTGATAAAACAAATATAAATAAGAAACATAATGATTTTTTTAATTCATTGGATAATAATTTAGATAATATAACACATTTTATATTTTATGGTCCACCGGGCTCAGGTAAATATTCAACTGCTCTTAAATTAATTGAAAAATATAGTAATTCAAATTTAAAGTATGAAAAAAAAATGATAATAACTTCAAATAAAAATGAGCATATTATTAAAATAAGCGATATACACTATGAAATAAATATGGAAAATTTAACATGTAATCCAAAAACATTATTTAATGATATATATATTAATATAATAGATTCTATTCAGGTACAAGAAAATAGAAAAGGAATTATTTTATGTAAAAATTTTCATTTAACAGATAACGAATTATTAGAAGTTTTTTATAGTTATATGCAAAAAAAATTAATTAATAATTTTACAGTTAAATTTATTATTTTAACAGATCATTTAAGTTTTATTAATAAAAATATATTAAATGTAAGTAAAATACTTTATTTTACAAAATTAAGTAATTCTAACTATTATAAACTAGCAAATGTTAAAAATAAGAAATTTTTAATATCCAATAAAAATGAAGCCAATGATATATTTAAAATTAATAATATAGAAATTTTAAAATTATTAGAATTAAAAAGTAATAATTTAAATATTTTTCATATTAATAAATTATTATGTGATAATATACTTAATGATATTATTAATTATCAAGAATTAAATTATATAGATTTTCGTAATAAATTATATGATTTATTAACTTATAATTTAAATATTAATGAGTGTATTTTTTATATAGTTGATGAAATAATTAATAAAAAAAAATTAGATAGTTATTTCTTACCAGAAATATATGCAAAAACTTGCTTATTTTTTAAATATTATAATAATAATTATAGACCAATTTATCATTTAGAGAATTATACGTTATATCTAATAAGTATATTAAAAAAAAATGAAAATAAATGAAGCTATTGTTTTTTTAAATTTACACAATAAATATAATATAAATAATATTAAAACATTAAAAATTAATGAATTAAAAAAAAAAATATCATATTTTAGCATTAGAAAAACATCCAGATAAAAACAATAATTATACAGCAACAGAAGACTTTCAAAATATAAATACAGCATTCACTGTCGTTAAAAATTTTATAGAAACTCAAAATTTTAATCATAATTTTGATGATAATTTTGAATTTTATGATTATAATATTAATGATACAACTTTTATAGAATTGATTATTAATTTTATAAAATTAATAAATAATAACAATTCTGATATTGATATTGATATTAATAGTAATAATTTTAAAAATAATTGTTGGAATTATACTAAAAAATTATTAGATCAATTTTTTAAAGATATGGATATTTTAAAATTAAATTATTTTATTTGGATATTTGATAATGATTTTATTATTAAAAAATATTTAAAAAATTATGATGAATTTAATCTTACCAATATAAAAAATTATTTATATGATAAAGTTAATAGTTATGAAATTATATACATTAAACCAAATTTACATCAAATATATAATAGTTTTATACATAAATTAGAGCTATCAAATAATACTATAATAGTTCCATTATGGCATAAAGAACTAATTTGCGATAAATTTATTATTAAAATTAATCCTGAATTATCTTATAATATAAAAATAGATAATAATAATAATTTACATTATTACATGAAAGAAACTATATATTTTTTAATTACAAAATATTATAATGAAAAATTTATTCCTATTTCTATTAATAATATAATACATTACAATTTACCAATAGAAAATATAATAGTTAAAAATAAATTAACAATTATATGTAAAAATATAGGAATTCCTAGATTAAATACATTTAATATATTAGATAATACTTTAAAAGGAGATGTAATACTTCATATTAATTTATAATTTATTTTATTTTTATAATATGACATTTTGTATTTTTTCTAGTTCTTCGTTTTAATTGAGTGGTTACTACGTTTTGGACTTTTGGTGTTAAATTTTTACATACTTGTGTTTTAAAACTAAATCTGTTTGGTACAAATTTTTTCGGTTTTAGTTTAAATGTTTTACTTAATTTTGAACGCAAAATATAACTTTTATAAAGACTTTCAATAAATTCATCTAATAATCCAACTACTGATTTTTCTGGATGGCATTGAAAAGCATATATCGGAAATGTTTTATGTTTTATAAAATCTATAAATTTTTTATTCCTTCTATCTCTACCAATTGCTATTACATTATATTCATCTTGTAAATATTTTGTTTTATAAAATTTACTCGGTGTTATACCAAAAGTGCAATTATGTATTACTATTTTATTATTATATTTTGCATATTTATTTATATTATTACTATTGTTATTTAGAAATTGAATTTTTGTTTTATAATTAACTGCATCTAATGATTCAAATAATCCACCAATTTTATCAACCCTTTTTTCTGTAGTTTTAATAATAGACTGTATTCCATGACATGAAGCATATATTGGAAAAATTTTTCCCTTTTTATTTAAATTTATAGCTTTTCCTAATACATAATCTATAAATTTATATTGATTAATAAATTCTTTCTCTTGATTGTAATTACCAATTCTTGCTCCTGAAAAAAATAAACCATCTATATTTTTTAAATAATTTTCCAATTCGTTTTTTGATATGTTATATGGTATTATAACCATATTTATTTTAATATTTCTGAAAAATTTTATGTAACCGTCATTTAAATATAAAAAATTTTCAGATTTTTCAGGTGTTATCATCGGCGGTGGTATTATCCCTAAAATAGGTCTATTTTTATGTTTTTTATAATATACATTTAAATTATATTTCATATATATATATATATATATATAAATATTATATATATGAAATTTTATAAATTATTTACATTTGTTTTTTAATTATATTAACATATAAGTAAGTAGTTATTAAATATAAAAATCCTCCCCAAGTCATATCTATCAATCCTATTTTATAATTCCAATTTTTAAATATTGCCATATTTGTTGTTTCATAAATACCATAAATTACAAATCCTAGTAAAAACGCATCAATATATGATCCTTTTTTAAGTATTATAAAATAATATAATGAAAATACTAAAATAATATAACACAAAATTGTAGGTAATAATTTTATTTTTAATGGTGATCCTTGAATTTTGTTAACCATTGTTTTAAAACTCTTGCTAACTAAATATAAAAATGAAGAATCTACTAAAATTAATATAATTGCCAATAATATTATATTTTTTATCATATTATAAAAAACATGATAAAAAAAATTTGCTTAATTTGTTTAATTTTTTATTCGGGCTTTATTTAATTTTTTATTCGGGTTTTATTTAATTTTTTATTCGGGGTTATATTTAATTTTATATTCGGGTTTTTTATTCACTAGATGCTGACTTTTTCTTTACTACTTTTTTTGTTGTTTTTTTCGGAACATCCTCTACTACTACTGGCTTAACCTCGTCTACTTGATCTGTTTTATTTTCTTCTTCATCATCTGTATCATTTACAGCTGTTGTCTCTGGTTTTGTTTCTGAAGATTTATCATCTTTTTCATCTTTATCCTCATCATCTACCTGCTTTTCAAGTTTATTTTTATCATCACCTGTAAGTTCAATTTGACACTTTCCACTTAGAGAAATCCGAGGCTTAACAATTGCCTGAAATAGTTTCCAAGTAACACCAAACTTTCCATTAGCAACCCAAATGCCACCACAATAAATTAGAGTAGCAACATTAGATGCTTTAGTAATAAGCGACTGAATATCTACATCATTAGATTCTTCAGAAGGAAATAGAATATTCTTCTCTTGATCATATACTTCTACTCCCTTATATTCTCCCTCCCAATATGGAATTTTTACTTTTAGTGTAGGTGGACGCGAATAATCTGGTTCATTTGTTTCTTTATCTTTTGGATACTTTAGCATTGGACTCCAAAGAGCATCAACAACCGCCGATTCTAGTTTTGTCTTACCAAGCCAATCTTTAGAGTTAATAATTGCATCCCTCTTAATCTTTTCTTCAAATGCTTGCATATTTTTTAGAAATTCAACACATGCCGGGTTATTATATTCTTCTTTTGGAAACTGAAGAGCCATATCATATGTTTTTACACCACTCTTATCGTCAACATATTCATTAACTCCCCATGATAGCATAAGTGGAGTAGATAGATATAATTGCTTCATATTATCTTTATTTAAAATCCCAACACTTTTACGTCCATTGTTAAGTTTAACCTTTGTGTATGTAAAGTCATTGTCTACATTTAGATTTGTTCCCTGAATTACACTTGCCATGTTGTTGATATTAATAATATATACTATTTTTTTTTTAAATCAATTTTTTTTATATTTTATATTTTTTTTTAAAAAATATACTAAAATGTATATAAAAAAAGTTTTTTTTTATTTTTTTATTATACTAATAATTTAAATATCATCCAATGATTTCTTTGAACGTTTATTATTATATTCAACACTTGTCCAGGGAATCAAATCTTGGCGACGACCGGCCGCACTAATATTTACACCATTCATATTATATTGGTCATCATCCATATTAATTGATGTATTAATAATATCAGTAAGTGAAATATTATTATCCATCATAACTTCTACGCTCGCAATATAAGCAAGAATCATTTTTTTATATGTTAATATATCATTATTTATATACTATTTTTTTTAATCAATTTTTTTTTTAATAAAATTTATAATAATTATTATTATTATTATAAATTATTTTTTATATTTTAAATACTTAAGAACTAGTAACCGCAACACCAGCAACAGGAGCAACTACTGGCTTAATCTGTTTCGGGAAATGAGGTCCCATATATCTCTGAAGATTAAAATAAGTAAGATTTACATCTGGTTCAACCTTGAGTAGTTTACAGAGTAGAGTATCCGGGTTAATTTTGCGACCATTATCTTTATCTTGTAGACTATGGGCACGAATGTATTTATTAATTTCACGTGTTACATCAGTGCGCGCCATTTCACAACCCTGGGGTTTTCCAAGGAAATTAGCTAATTCATCACTGATAGGGGACGGTTTTACAAAACCACTGGGAGCACGAGTGCCTTTGCGTTTCTTTTTATTGTTTAGTTTTTGTACAATTTTAATCTGACGCATTGTTTTACGCTCAAGAGTTTTTAGTTCGGCTTTTAGCGATGAAAAACTAGAAAGCATTGTTTGGAACTTCTGAATAAATTCAGCAAAATTATCACTAATAGAGGTCTCAGAATCAGTCGCTACTACTAGATTCTGGCTTGATGGTGGTGTGACAGGCACGGGAGCAACCGGCTCTGTCACTGGTTCAGGTTTTTTGGCTTTAGACGATTTTGTTTCTTTTTTTACTACGGCCACTTCGCTAACTGGTTCCGCTTGTTTAGATTCGGTTTTTTTTTGGTTCGCTTTAGATGCAGGCATTTTTATAAGATACTATATATATATTTGTTTAAGTAGTTTTTTATAATAATATTTATTATAAAAATTGTTAATGCATTTATGGTCAATTATATTTTTATTTTATTTTAAAAATATATTTTTTTATAAAATAAAACGAACTAAATTAATTTATATAAGCAACTGATTGAAATAACCATGGCATTGACTCTGCTGCATCTTTTGAAACTAAAGTTAATGCGGATAATATATATAAAGAACCTAAACTTTTACAAGAGTCATCTATTCCTTTATAAACAAATTCTTCTAAAACACATACTATATTCTTTTTTAATGTTATAAAATTATAATTTCTAAGATTCCGTAAAGAATTTATATTATTATTAAAAATTTTAAATGGATTTCCATAAGGAGGGCATATTTCTCTTTTGAAATTTTGTGTTAAATTAGCACGGAAATTCCAAATATCTAAAAGTTCATGAAAAAATTGAATTAATTCGTTTTTATTTAAATTATTAAACCATGACATATTTGTATAATTCCCTAAACTATCCATATTTTGAAATAAATTCAAAATTTTCATCTCTAAAATTTTAGTAGAATCAATATTTAAATTTACATTATATTCAATTTGTATATCTATTCCAAGTAATTTGCTATATCGTATAAAAGACATCATATTATCATATACAGATTTATTCATCAATTTTGTACTATATGGATTGTTTACTATATTTTTATTTTTTATATATAAATTATAAATTGATTGTATATCAAAACCATATATAAAATCATCATCATCTTTAATGCTAAAAAATTGGAAATATGGAATTTTACTAATTTCATCTAAATTACAAAAATCTACATCATTTGTACATAATTTTTTATTTATAAATCCTGGACCATGGTAATATATATATTTTTTTATGAAAAATCCTCTTACAATTCGTTGAATTGTATTAGCATTAAATGATAAATAAAGGTAATTATAACATCTCCTTTTTAATTCATCTTTATTGCCACTATTTTTTATTTTATAAAATTTTAATATATCTTTTAGTTGATTATTATTATAATTATTATCAATTATGTATTCGTAATTTTTAAATAATGGAATTTTAAAATCATTTGATGATATTTTAATTTTACTCTGTCTATTTGGTATTGTATTTGCGCTTAATAAATCAGTTATAGCTGTTAAATTTTTATTTTTATAATTATATTTTACATTATACATTTCTATTAATATATATATTTTTTTTTTCTTTAAATTTTAATTAATAAAATTTAAAGATAGTTTATGAATAATCCATAATCATATAACGCAAATTTCTATATAAATTATTTTTTTGCTTATTTATATTATATTCAAACAAACTACATAATTTTAATATTTCATTGTCGTTATTTATCTTATCTATACTTATTTTTAATAGATTTTTATAATTTACTGGATTTATATTAGACAAATTCTCGTAAAAATTATTTTCTTCTATATATCTTTTATTATAAAATAATATCATTTTTATAAAAAAATAACTAAAAATATGAGTATCTTCATCATAATTAAAATTTGTTTTATTTATCAGATCTCTTAATTTTATATTATAATAATTTAATATTTTAACAATTTGAAATATAAAATAACTAAATTCTAATTTATAAATAGATAACACTGTCTTTTTTATATTTTTATTATATTTTTTACAATAAATGTTGCTTTCTATATTTATATAAATAATTGTAGCCAAGTATTCAATTAATCCTTCGTTTAAATATAGTTTTTTTATAATATTACTTTTCAAACTATAATATTCACCTATAAACTTATTATCTATATAATCTAAATTTTTATCTACACCAAACGCATGTAATAATTCGTGTGCAATAACTTTCATACATTCTTCTTCTCTATATATAATTATATTACCTATTTTTTTACAACCAAAGCAAAATCCAGTATTCACATTTATAGAACTTAATACTTTATTTTTTTCTATATTTAAATTTTTCTTTTCTTTAGTTAGAAATAAATAAATATTACAACCATCTCTCATACATTCTGATTTTGTTAATGATTTTATTATTTTAAAATATAGTAAAATCTTATTTATATATGTTTTTGCATCCAAATTTTGTTTTCTATCATATGTAAATATATTTATAGTTATTTCTATATTTTCAATTTTACATATATATTTTATTAATTTTGTTTGCGCATTAAAACTTTTTATTGAATTCAAAATATTACTCGATAAATATGCGTCAGAATATAAAAAATTTTTACTTATAGTATTAAAATTATCATTGAATCCATTATCATTATAATTCATAATTGAAATATTTTCTAATGAATAATATATTTTTTTATTTACTAAATAATCATTATATAATTCATTAATTTTTTCTTCAAACTCTGAATATGTTAGATTTTTATTTATTAATAAATTATTAATATTTTTATATATTTTATAATAATTTATAAAATTATTATTCATTGTATTAATATGATATTTTTATTTTAATTATAATTTTTTTTATTTATCTACCATCATTAGCCCCATCCTTTTGATTTAAAATAGTGGTTAGCGCATTATGTAGATCACTATACGATTCTTGATCACGAATTAATTCAATTAACTTTCTCATCATATCTTTGATATCTGTATTGACGGTCCTCGGTAAAGGTTTTTTTGAATATTGATATGATATTTTATTATTATTTTCAATTCGAAAACCGTCACCTAAATCTCCCGTTATTTCTTCTAGCTGTTGCATACTTGTTAAATTTGATAATCGTCTTTGATATTCTTTAAGTCCGGTTTGATTTTCTAAAATTTTAAGTAGTTTATTTATATTATTCTCTTCATTATCTTCGTTTTCCTCATGTTTAATTGCCGCAGTAACCATTATTTTTTCACCTTCTGTAAAGTTTGAAGTATTAACTTCAACGGGTAAAATGTCTCCATTTACACCATATCTATGCAATGTTACTTTTTGATTGGCTTTTTGTTGACTGGCTATTGTTATTGGTTCATAATAATTTCTTTCTAGAATATCATTTAGCAATTCAGGAGGAAAATTTTCAGCATAATCCTTATTATCTTGTATTAACGTAGTTTCCGAGGTCGACATTAATTCAATTAATATATTAATATATTTTTTTATTTTTAAATTAAACTCGGATGTATTTATAATTTGTTCTTTACTAAATTCAAATTTAATAAATAATTCAGCCATTGTTTTTATACTTTTATCTACTAATTTCATTTTTTTCCAGCTTATATATCTACTTTTTAGTGTAAGAGTTAAATCAAATATATTATACGGTTTTTCATTTTTCATTAGAAATTTGTCATCTTTAACCATTTTATAACCTCTTCTGCTCAATACATTATCTATCGCATCATGATGATCTTTTTTACCATTGAACAATAAATTCTGGGTATTATTTCTCTTCTTATTGGCATATGATAAATTATCTTTAACTCCAGAAAAAAAAGTTTTTGAGTAATTCGATTTTACATTATATTTATTTCGTATGTTACTTAATTCCTTCTTGATCTCTTTATTTATAATATTAGCGATTGATGGATCAAATTTTTTAATATATTTCATTAATTTAAATCTAGATACTAGTGAAAATTTGTCTTCTATTATTTCTAATTCCTTAGGTTTACCATTTTTTAATTCAAATTTTCCGGTTTTATCAATAGGATAACCTCTTCTTGTCAAAACATTTTCATATGCTTTCTTTTTTCGCTGAGATCTAGGTAATGAACTTAATTTTTTTATCTCATCTTTTATTTCCTTTTCTAGTATTCTTTTTTCATCTGGATTAGTAATATTTTCAAGTAATTTTTTACCAGATACTGATTTTTTTTGTTCGTCATCTTGATTTTTTGTTTCATCATCTGTTATCACATTCTCATCATCTATGTCTTCGCTTAATTTTTGTTTAACAACATTAGGATCCATATTTTTTGCACTCTCAGCCGCTTCTTCTAGATATCTTTTTTTTATTTCATTTTCTTCCATTTCTTGTTTTTTACGTTCATCCTTTTTTTTTTGTTTATTCGATTCTTCTTTTTCTTTTTCTTCTTTTTCTTCTTTTTCTTTTTTAGCTTTATCATCTTTCTTAAAAGATAATTTATCAAAATTAGTTATTAATTTTAAAAATCCTGTTTGATAACTAGATAATTCATACACTAATAATTTAGAATTTCTTAATATCAAATCTTCTATTAATATATCTATTTCATTTTTTGTTTTTTTTGTTTTTTTTGTTTTTTTTGTTTTTTTCATTCCTTTCGGTTTATTTGTGTACTTTTTTATGATATCATCAAATTCTTTTTGTAATCTTTTCAAAATAATCACAGTATTTTTCAGATCCTTAATTGCATTATCTGATTCGTGTTCTGCACTCGTCACCAAGGCTCTCGCTCGCTCGACCCGACGCCCTCGACGCGCGGCAGCGTGCGCTGCGCCACCACCTTCTTTATTATTTTTGGTATCCTGTTCTCTCGCCTTTTCTTTCCTCTCTTGTATTGTTTTATTCATATTATCCATAGCTCCTTTTATTTTATTATATTCTGATTCCAATAGATCGCAAGTCTTATCAGTATTTTTTTCAAAATTTAATTCTGCCATATGTAACTCCTTACGTATAGTTATATAAATATCGTTTGCGTTGATTTTTAAATTTTTTTCATATATTTTGATAATTTCAAAAAGTTTTTTAAGTGTTTTATTTAGTTTTTTTTCTGCATAATCATTTATAACGTTTTTATAATTTTCTTTAAATATTTTAACATTATTGGCTTCATCATCGGGCCATAATCCAAACACATGCTTGGTTATTTCGTTCTGAATTTTATTCAATTTTTCACTTACCCCGTCTATTTGACCTTCAATTGACGACCTCAAGCTGCTTGCAATAGTATCATTATAATTTTTGTTTAGACCTAATTCATTATTATTTTTTTTTAAAAATTCTTCTTTATCTTTTTTAAGTCTTTCAACTTCAGTTTTTTTTTTAATCTCTTCAGCAATTATACTTTCTGCGTTTTCCATAAATTTTATATCTTCCTTCGCCGCTACCGGGTTCACCGTCTTGGTCTTCGCTATTACCGTCGGGCTATTGCGTAAATTATCCAGCCGCGTCTCGACACCCGTCGTCACCGCCTCCCCGTCCCCCTCCGCCGTCTGCGCCCCATCTGCAGCTCGTTTGTCCGCAGCTCGTTTGTCCGCAGCTCGTTTGTCCGTTTCCTCAGCCTGACTTCTATCCAAGTTCTTGTGTATCTCCTTCAGGGCCTCCTCCGCCTTCTCCGCCCCATCTGCAACCTCTTTCCTCGCCCTCTCCAACTCCACATCCGCCTCCTCATTATCCTTCTCCGCCGCTGCCGCATCACTCTGCGCCGCCACGATCTTCTTGGTCGTCTCCACCCTCTCCCTCAGCTGCGCTAGCTTCAACTCCCACCCCCTCGCCACGTCCTTCTTCTTTTCCAGCTCGGCCTCCGTTGAAAATTTTGATGAATGAGATTGTACATTCTGTCTCGCCAGTTCCGCCTCCATTTCCGCCCTCCCCAACTCTTGCTGCTCCTTCTGCAACCTCCGCTGCGCCCTCGTCAACGTCGACCGCCGAAACCCCGGGAATTTTACTCCGCCTTCTTTATGTTGATGTAACGATAATTTTTGTTTTTTTGGCATTGAACCACATAACATAAATGCCCCCCCATGAGGTATGGATTTTGTATAATTTAATTTTTTGTTTCGTTTAATAGATTGTTTAAATGAGTATTTTTTATTACTATTATGTTGTAATTTATGCTTTTGATTCATAATATTATATATATAGAAACAATAAAATATATATAAGCTTATTAAAATTTAATTTTGTAATAAATTTCTGACTTTCATTAAATTTTTTGCTAAAAATGCCCCATGGCTAGGTTTATATGAATTTAATTTATAATTTTTGGTTAATAATAAGATTTGTAATAATTCTTGGTTTTGATTGAATTTAGAATATAATATTTTTTCTATATTTTTAGATAATATATCTTGATATTCTGAATCATTAATAAAAGAATATTCATATGATTTTTTATCCTTTAAAATTGAATCATATAATTTTTTAGCAGCCTCAATATTATTTCCAGCAGGATGAGGATTATCTTTTAAAAATTTATTAAAAATTTCTTTAATATTATTAAATCGCAATGCAAATAAATAATGTTGTACACTAGAATAATTATTACCATCTACAAATAAATTTTCAACAATCCAGTTATTATCTAATTTTTTTCTCCATCCTTTTATTTTATTTAATTTTAAAATATTTGGCAAAGTCTTATACTCTTTTACTATATTTTCACCAGTACCTTCACCTAATTTTTTATCCATTGATTTATTATAAAATTGAATAATAACATTTTCATCATACTCTAAATTTTTATTTTTTGATTCTTCTATAAAATGTTCAAAATCTTTATTTATTTTAAAATTATTAGAAGTCATATCTTTATGGTTTGAATATTTAGATTCAATAAAATTTTTAATTTCAGGAATAATTAAATAATTAGATTTAAAATTATTAGGTTCTATGCATTTTTCAATGAACAATTCTTTTATTCTATATGGTAATTCTAAAAATGTAAATGCAGATTTATTTAAATTTTTATCATAAATAATAAGTTTATAATGTATATCTTCTTCATAACTAGCTAATATATAAAATTCAGGTTCAAAAATTCCTTTATCTATTATTTTCTTATTCAAATCGAAACATCTAAGTATATTATCCATTTCATCATTATCAAAATGTTCTTCGGAAAATATAATAAACTTAACATTATATATTCTTTCTAAATTAGAAATAGCCCATATATCTGCCCAATAATTTTTAGTGTTAACAACATTCTTTAATTCATCGATAGTATTAACATCTGTCATAAAATTAAATTCTTGTGCTAATAGTTTTAATTCTTTTTGTTTATCTATTTCTTCATTTAATGATTTTATATTATTTTTAGCTTGATCTAAAAATTCTCTTTTGGTATCTTCTGATGTCGCACCGGCCAACTGTTTTTTAAAGTGAGAATGTAATTTTTTTTTTTCATCTATTATTTTATTACTAGATTTAGAACCACCTGTATAAAAATAATTTAATTCTTTATATTGATTAAATATTTCTTCATCTATTTCCAATGAAAGTTTTTTTCTTATTTCTTTAACTGTTAAAGTTTTATATTTATCTAAACCCGTATTTTTTAAGGCATCTCTTAAAATAGCAAAAAAACAGTCACCGCCACCTTCATTATCCATAATATCATACTTATTGCTTTGTAAATATTTATTTATCCATTTGTCTGATGTTTTTTCTTGATATTGAAATATTTCAGCATCACTTTCTTCTTGAGTCTGTTCTTTTATAAAAGTTTTTTTTAATGATTGGTCTTGTATAGGAAGTTTTATTTTTGGAGCAATTGGTAGGGAATCTATATCAGTATTATTTTCTTTAATATTAGATTCAGAATCAGATTCAGATTCGGATTTGGATTCAGATTCTTGATTTTTTTTATGTATTACTATTTTATCATCATATTCATTTATTATATAAGTTTTTACAAATGAAAAAATTATAGGATCTAATTTAGTTAAATCAATATCTTGGTTTTTTGCAAAAGTGTCATCAAATATATGTTTATTCATTTCATAAATTCCAATTTTCATAATAACATCATTTTCTTTGACTAAATATAAATAAAAATAAATAATATTAAAATCGGTATAATCATATATTGGCAATCCGATAGTAAAATTAATATTTTTATTATATAATTTTCCAATGTAAATATCTGATTCATGATTAATATCATTTAAATCCACAGAATTAACTTCTAAATAATTAATTTTTTTATTAATTTTTGAATTAACCATTATATTAATATATATAATAAGATTTTTATATTATTATATATTTTTTTGTTGTTTTTATTTATATTTATCATTAATATCCATATTTGTAAAAATTATTTTATTGTTTATGCTTTTGTAATCATTTCTTTTGATTTTTGTTATTTTGTTAATGTTTATATAAAAATCATTAAATAGATGCTTATTATCTAAATAAACATCTGTGTTATAAATATTTTTTATTATTGTAAAAATAATAGAATTAATAGTTTCTATATATAATATATTATCATCCAGATGAATATTTTCAAAAAAAATATTATGTAATTTATTTAATAAATTAATTAAATTATCTATAGATATTTTATTGTTGATTATTAAATTAATATAAAAAATTAAAAAACAATTAAATTTATCATAATTTTTATAATTTATTAATCCATTTTCTGTTTTATAAATAAAAGTATGAATATCATTAAATATATATAAATTATTGTTTATAATATTATTAAAATTTGAATTTATTTCTATTAGGGTTAACAATAAAGTTATATATATTTTACTATAAAATACATTATTATATAATAATGTTTCAAAAATGAATATATCTATTTTATTTTTATATTCAAATATAATTGTTTTATTATCATAAATTGATTTATAATAACATAATAATTCACCTTTTAGTTTATTGAAATTTTTATCAGATATTTTATTTAAAATTTTTCTAACATTATTAATATGTAATTCATATTCATTTTTGTCGTTATTATTTTTTATTCTAGTTATATTAATGTTTGGTTTTAACTGATTTTCTTTTCTTTCTAAATTTTTTTCTTTTTCATGTATCGTTTTATCATTTTCATGATTTATATTATTAATTTCAATATTTTTAGAATAATTGTTATTGGTACTATTATTAGTATTATTAGTATTATTAGTATTATTAGTATTAGTATTATTAGTATTATTAGTATTAGTATTATTAGTATTATTAGTATTAGTATTA